>OJDV01000321.1_pt1 | contig 17463 bp, 14 predicted proteins | sample 1592911 | NCBI WGS metagenome assembly OJDV01 (sample SAMN05416860, study PRJEB24817) | seawater metagenome | isolation source: Sea water | place: Canada:Atlantic | collected 2013-11 | reverse complement strand
TCTACACAGAGTAGATCGTCGGCAGCGTCAGATGTGTATAAGAGACAGGGTCTTAAGTGCGCACTCAATCCTTTTTTGTCTTTCCATACACCTGTGTTATCAACAATTAATGCATCTTTTATTCCATATTTGGTGTAATCAACATCGGCAGGAGAATTAGCATAAATCATTTGCACAGGATTACCATTAATGACCATTATGTTTTCATCTTTTAATACACGAATGGTACCATTAAAGTCATTATGAACAGAATCATGGCGTAATAGATGTGCGCGTTTTACGATGTCTTCAGCATGTTTAGAATCACGCAACACAATGGCTTTTAATACCAATACATCACCACCACCAGTTTTATCAATTAATAATCGGGCTACTAATCGTCCTATTCTACCAAAACCATATAAAACGATGTCTTGTGGTTGTTTTATCGGTTTATGTTTAGATCCAATAAGCCCTGCCAATTCTTTTTTTACATATTCAAATATATCTTCATTGTTGCCAGATTCTAAATATCTAAAAACCATTTTACCAACATCAATATGGGCTGGGCCTAGAGTTAATTGTGATATCGCCTCAACAAAAGGGTAAGTCTCAAACAGACTAATTTCATTGTTCTCAACTTTTCTGACAAACCTGTGAGCTTTCATTATGTCTGTTACACTTTGGTTAATCATGCGTTTTCCATACATGTATAGTGATACATTGCTTTTTCTGTACAGTCGCCCAATTAATGGAATAATAGCTTCAGCTAGTGCCTCACGTTTTTTCCAATCTTTGAAAAATTCTTTAGGTACAGGTCTTTTTATTTCAGTCATCACAACTCCGATGTTTGTTTCTAAAGAGCATTGAAATACCCTTTACAATTAATAAAATTCAGGTCATTATGAAGATAACGCCTAAAAACATGGCTGGGCATTTTACCATTATTGCAAACAAAATTAAGCGTATACCTTATAAATAAAACAGAAACTCAAATATATTTATTGAGCCTGAGGTATTAGTGATAATAAAAAGCTGAAATGGTGATTGATATTATTGAATTTATTATGTAAAGTAACTCATTGACAAAGGAGATAGGGATTACAATGATAAATATTATTTTGGTAGATGACCACGAAATTGTTCGTACTGGGTTAAAGTTGATAATTAGCAAAATGCCAGGCATAAAAATTGTGGCAGAAGCAGAAGATGGACAACAAGCAATAGATGCAGTAAGACAATACCAACCTGATGTGGTGTTAATGGATGTCAATATGCCAGTTATTAGTGGCATCGAGGCAACCAGAAGAATCTCTCAACACATGCCAAATACCAAAATTATCATACTCACAGTACATGCAGAGAACCCATTTCCAGCACAATTACTACAGGCGGGTGCCAGTGGTTACTTAACTAAAGGTTGTGCTGCAGAAGAATTAGAAAAAGCAATAAAGGATGTTGTTGTTGTTGGCAAATATATTGGCACTGATATAGCCCAACAAATGGCATTGTCTCTATTACCTGGTGGCGAGTCTTCACCATTTGATGAATTGTCATCGAGAGAAATGGAGGTCATGATGCTATTGGCACAAGGAAAACGTCCAAGAGAAATAGCCGACTTATTACTATTAAGCCCTAAAACTGTAGCGACTTATAAATACAGAATCCTCGAAAAGCTAGAATTAGAAAACACCATAGAATTGGCACATTTTGCTATAAGGCATGGTATTTTAGAAGATCAAAATAAATAGAATCAAATTCAATATAAATTTTGCAAAAAAAAAGCGGGTTTTTCAACCCGCTTTTTTGTTTTCTTGAGAAAAATCTCTGTAGAGAGTTTTTAACGTTTCGAGAATTGAACCGCACGTCTCGCTTTGCGTAGACCAACTTTCTTTCTTTCGACTTTTCTGGCATCACGTGTTAAGAATCCTTCCGCTCTTAAAGGTCTTCTTAGCTCTTCATCACTTTCAAGCAAAGCGCGTGAGATACCAAGGCGAATTGCACCTGCTTGTCCAGTGTTGCCACCACCAAGTACTGTACAATTAACATCCCATTGTCCAACGATGTCTAATTTTTCGAAAGGTTGCTTAACAACCATTCTTGATGTATCTCTACCAAAATAATCTTCAATGCTTTTGTCATTGATTATAATCTTTCCTGAACCAGGTGTTAGAAATACACGTGCTACAGAAGATTTACGTCTTCCTGTTCCATAATATTGTTGAGTTGCCATGTTATTTTCTACCTAATTCTAGAGTTATTGGTTGTTGAGCTTCATGTGGGTGATTTTCGCCAGCATAAACTTTAAGTTTACGGTACATTGTACGGCCCAATGAATTTTTTGGTAACATGCCTTTTACAGCTGTTTCAATAACAACTTCTGGATGTTTCTGTAATTGCTTTTCTAATGTGATAGATTTCAAATTACCTACATAACCAGTATGTTTGTAATATGTTTTCTGTTTCATCTTGTTACCAGTAACCGCTATTTTTTCAGCGTTAATGACCACAACATAATCACCAGTATCAACATGAGGTGTATATTCAGGTTTATGTTTACCACGTAAACGTATTGCGATTTCAGTTGCCATACGGCCCAAAATCAAGTCTTCAGCATCGATGATAAACCATTCGCGTTTAATTTCATCGGCTTTTGCACTAAAAGTTTTCATTATAAGTTATGCTCCTAAGCATGAGTTGTTCGTGAAGAAACTAAATGCCCTCATGGCATTCTTATTTAGTCACTTATTTATATTACTAATTTTAATAATTTTTTAGACTTTCTAGTTGAGCATTACCCAAAAAAAAAGTTCGTTCCAAATTAAGAGCGAGAATTCTACAGAATTTAAAACATTCATGCAACTGTTTTTCTACTAATGGTGTAAGATTATCTCCATAAAACCTGTCATCAACTGTATGAAAAAGAAAAACAACACTTTTATTAGTCAAATCAAACAAAACTCAGTTGCACTAATTAGCCTATTTATCGCACTAAGCAGCCTATCATATAACACTTGGCGCAATGAAAAATCTGAAGAAAACCGCAACCAACGACAAGCAGCGTTTGAGATCATTATTAAACTAAATGAACTTCAGCAAGTGGTATTCCACCACTCTTATGACAAAGATACCACAGAAAAAGGAAACCTAAGAACAGGTTGGGTTTTGGTTCAAACCATTGAAGATTTATCACAGATTCTCAATCACCCTATTCCACAAACTAGCAAACAATTAAAACAACCGTGGAATGACAATTCAGATGAGTTAAGTAGCAACCAAAATTCCATTGATACAGTATTAGAAAGAATCGATGGTGTCAGAAATAGTGCCTTGCTTTTATTAAAAAACCTGAAATAATTTAACAATCTTAAAAGTATTTTTTATCCCTTTTGCTTAGTTAATTTATTTATCAAGTTTCGACAAGATTGAGCATGGTTTTTCATATTAGGCAATTGATCTAATGCCATTGCCATCAGTGAATAAGCACCAACCAGGTCGTGATAATTTGGAAAATCCTTATGCAGCCCATTGATCAATTTTACAACCAATGCAGGATCACCTTTTTCAGAACACATTGTAGCTATCAAATGCCTTTGCTCAGCAGTAATAAGTTTAAATTTTGGACTGACTTTATATATTCTCTTTAAGGCAAGAGGAATTTGATCGGCTCTGTTTTCTTGATTTAAATAATGAATGTAATCTGAAGCAAAATTTTCTAATTCTGCACTTGACTGGGTTGACAATAACAATTCAAAATATTTCTGCTTAAGTTGTCTTTCGGCAGGATATGAATTTATGGTTTCATTAAGAATTTGGATGGCCGAATCAGCATCGCCTTCTTTGACCAATATATCAATCTTGGTTAAGTTTTTTTCATAAACAGATTTTCTATTCGAATGGCGTGATGCATTAGATGTTAGGTTTTCAAAACCCAATTCTGCATGGTATTGATAAATCATATATCCCATAATGTGAAATATCACAACCGTATAGTAATTACTCACTGAAGACTGTAAAATTAGTGAAAACATAGAAAAATCATTGCCGATTAATTCATTGATTATACTGACTGACGCAATCATAATCATAACAAATCCGAGTAATAAACCGTAAGGCAAACCAACAGCGGATATTAACCTGATGACAATTTTAGGGTTTAGTGCATCAATCATGCTTTCAGACAAAGCAAAATTGATCATAATTGCCGGAAAAACCGAAATAAGAAAAATACCAACTAAACTTGCTACCAATGAACCCAGAAAGTACAAACTCAACCAAAAAACCACAAACAAGACAACAACCATAAATATTAACTGCAACGCCAATGAAAAGCCACCACCAAATGCCTCAGAAATATCCGGTCCCTCTAGATCTCCATGTGATGTGTTATTTAAACAGCTAAAACTGTATTTAAATAAAGCACTTGTCATTAGTAGAAACCACAGTATCGCAAATAAACCTGGTATAAAGCCTAAGACCGTCGATAAAATTGCCAAGCCAATAATTAGTATCACTGAATTCGTATTCAAAGGATAACGGAAACTTTCTTGTAATCTGCGCCAGAAGGGCAGAATATTATTTCTTTTTTCTAAAACATTGAGCTCATTCTTGCACATATAACATAAGTTTCTTTTAGAATAATTGTCTTCATCTATACATTCATCACATAGACAGACATTGCAAGATTGGCAAAAATATGAAGCATCAGTTACAGGGTGATATTTACAAAACATAATCTATTTATTCCCTAAATTGTTATAGTGCATTACACAACAAATGATTTCTTTTAAAAAATTGCAAAACATTTTATTAAGATAATTCATGAGCAAGATTTGAATATTTATCTTTTTTTATGGTGTCTTTTCTTTTTTCAGAAATAACCGATAACTTCCTTGCCAAATTATTTAGAGAAGAATGCCTTTGTGGTTTTGAATAAAGCTGTTCAAATAGTTTTTCTGCTGTGCTGAAATGGCTGTTATTTGCCATCATCCAAGCAAATGCATACAAATCATTATCATCTAATACATCATGATCGGTTGGGTTATTTAACCATATTTCATGAATTTGATTCAACTCATAATCCTTAAGCCGTTGCATAGATAATAGCCGAGACATTTCTATTTTGTATCTTTTATTTTTCTGCATTTTTAACAATTGAAAACGCAACTTAATCCAATCAAATTCCACACCATTTCTTTGAATAAACTCGTCCAAAGATTTTATCGCAGAATTCAATTTAAAATTAGAAATATGATCATAAACGATTGCCAACTCTGTTTGAATCTTAGGAACATCTTGATCTTCTTCTATGTATTCTTCGTTCATCATCTTTGGATTAATAAAATAAGCAATTGCCATGAGAACACTGCCTGCCACAAATCCTCCAGCATGTGCCATAAACGCGACATTAGAACCTGTATTGTTGAACATATCATACAGTTCTTTACCAATATATATTGGCAATATTAATAAGGCTGGTGCTCGGAAATAACCAACAAACACAAAAAACCAATAAAAAAACTCAATTTTTTTAAATCGAAACACACCTAGATACATGGCCATCACACCAGAAATTGCACCAGATGCACCAACTAATGGCATTGTGCTGGATAAATCCATAAAAGCAAAAAACAATCCTCCAGTTAACCCTGATATCAAATAAAATGCTAAAAACTTTAAATGACCAATGGCAGCTTCAACAGCAAACCCACAAATAATCAGAAAAAACATATTGCCCAACAAATGCATAATACTGCCATGTAAGAATTGATGTGAGACCAAAGTTACGGTACTCATTTTATTAGGTATAAGGCCATAGGCATAAGTACTGACTGATCGCATTTGGTCATTTATGGCCTGCCTAGGCAAATACCAATCTTCAACATAACTTAGGTAGAATAAACTGAATGAATTTTCATCTAAATATTGATAAAATTCATCATCTGATACAATACTGTATAACAATGTAAATTCATTTGTCACATCGTCCTTGTTGTCATACAGGTTCACCTCTTTTTCCAATCGCTCAAGCTGATTATTGTTTTTAAGATACTCTTTATAAACAGGCCATTCTTTTTCAAGATAGTTCTGTTGTTTGTATTCATAAACAGCTTTAAAGGCCTTTTCACCATCTCCAAATTGGTATCCAAAATAGATAAGGCAATTTAATATAATTAAAACAAACAATACAACGGGGGCATGTTTCCAATCAAATCTTTTTTCTGTGGGCAAAATTACCATAGTCTTTTATTCTGTTGTTGCTGTTTTTAGGCCTGTTAACGCAGCGTTCATGGCATACCAACACAATGTTGCTGATTTTATTCTTGCTGGAAATTTTTTCACACCTGCCATAGCATTAACACCTTGTAGAGATTCTATTGATTCAATGGAGTTTTTTTTATCCATTAAAAGACAAAAATCTTTGAATAACGATTGCGCCTGCTGCTTGGTTTTTTCAATAAGAAATTCGGTCATAATTGAACAAGAAGCTGTTGAAATTGCGCAACTTTCCCCATCAAAATTCATCGATTTTATGAGATCATCTTCTAAGGTAATGTATATAAAAACTTGATCACCGCATATGGCATTTAATCCCTCTGCCATATGTGTATAAGACTCTGGAGCGCCATAATTTCTTGGATTACGGTTGTGCTCTAATATGGTATTTTTATACAGTTGTTTTATGTCCATTTCGCTATTAATCTAACTACAGTCTCATCATTAATTGAATATCAGTCATATACAATGCGACCATTGTACAACCAACTTATCTGTTCGCATTATACTGGAGAGTATTATATAATTCTGAGACAATTGTAAAAAGATTGCAAAAAGCACTGTTGTAAGCCTAAAAAGTATCAAATAACTCAACATTATTGTTTTTATGGAGACACTCATCAACTCCAATGGCATTGTTCATGCCACGATCAATAAACTTAATGCCCACTGTCACATATTAAAATACCATTTTTTGAATCCGATTAAAATAATGAATAAAGTTGGGTAAATAATTATGAAAATCGGAAAATATAGATTATTTATATGAATTCTAATTAATGAGCCTAATGAAAATCAAGTCAAAATAATTATATTTCAACTTGATTGATTTCATTAAGTTGTGAACACTTTTATGCATTTGATAGATGTGCATATTGAAAACAATAATATTCAAAGTGCTTTCTTTATTACTTTATAGTATCCCTCATTAATTTTTCATTGGCTTTTTCATCAATCATTGTCAATGATTCATATGCTGAAGATTCAACTACAGATGACATGGATATTGGGTTGATTTTTTTGTATTCGAAATCAAAAGTGCCAGATATTAAGAATTCACAAAATATATCTAAGAATGGAACTTCAGGCAAATGCTCTTCTAACCAAAGAAACTGACCCATTTCATTGAATTCTAAAAATATATAATCACCATCTAATGTGACAATGAAATCAAAACAGGCAAATTCAATGTTTAATTTTTTCATCAATTTATGACATTTTTTAATCAATGATGGTGGCAATTCTACTATGCTAGTATTTTTTTCTGTATGTGGTGCATCTCGCCAATCTATAGAACCTTCTTTATGGTGTTGTGTATTAATTTTTACTGCAACAGGGTAAGCACCAAAAAACGTTGCTCTTATTTCATATTCTTTTTTGATAAGTGGTTGATAAATACCAGGAGTACTTTGTAACATTTCTACATTTTTGAGTAATGCTTTATTAAATACTGTTGTACGAGTCAATATTATCTTTTCATTTTCTTCCCATCTAAATGGTGTGAAACATTTATGAATAATATCTGAATCAATGTGTTCCTCAACAAACTTTTCAATGTCTTTTGAATTATTTGAAACAAGGGTTGGTGGAATTGTTAATCCACACTTAGTTGCTTCATCTAATTGTGTAATCTTACTGTCAGCTAGAGATCTTGTTTTAAAACTATTAACCCAGTAAGCATCTGGGCATATATTTAAAAGAACTGAAGTGTTATGGTAAATATATTCAAACCTTGCAAATTCGACATCATCTTCGTGCAATGTTTTCGGCACTCTTGGCATTTCGGGTCTTCGAAACCATACCGTATCATACTGCTTTCCACCAATTTGCTTATCTTCTTCTTCGCAAGACCATGAATCAATGCCTTTATCAGATGATAAATGCATTGACCCAGTCTGGTATAAAGGGTACATTCCGCCTATCCATCTAGTCACATTGTGGCCTTTTTGCTTTAATGCTAATTCGATGATTCTCCCATGTGTATCATTGAATTTTGTAACAATCAAAATTTCTTTTTTCATTTGGTTTTTCCTGGTCAATTTATTATTAATTATGTGATTTTTATTGGTAATCACTAGAGACATCAATGATTCCATTATCATCAAGATGGTAGACATAATCTGCTGCTTTAATGGTTTCCATTCTGTGTGCGATTATGATTCTAGTAATGTTCATTTTTTGTATTGACGAATTCACAATTGACTCTGTTGTTGTATCAAGATGTGAAGTGGCTTCATCCATAAACAGTATTTTAGGCTTTTTATAAAGTGCCCTTGCTAAAAATAGGCGTTGTTGTTGCCCTCCAGAAAGTGATGCTCCGAGTTCACCTACTAGAGTGTTATAATTCATAGGCATGTTCATAATATCATCATGGATAGCAGCTGTTTGTGCACATGCCATAATCCAATCCATATCACGACCATCGCCTCCGAAACAAATATTCTCCCAAATAGTACCTGATAGCAATTGATCGTTTTGAAAAACAACTGCAATGTGTTTTCTGTACTCATAAAGTGAAATATCATAAATATTCTTTCCATCTAATGATATTGTTCCTTCTGTCGGGACCAATAATCCGGACATAAGTTTAAGAAGTGTTGTTTTACCGGCTCCTGATGGGCCAACAATTGCAGTAGATTTTTGAGGGGTAACTTTTATACTTATATTATTTAGAATTTGTGGATCATAGTCTGAATACCTAAATTTTATGTCATCCATTGTGAGTTCACCCGCATAATCTATCTGCTGAGGCGCTTCATTTTTTGCATAATAATTTGGCTCTAAGTCTGAAAATGCAAGATCCGATAGCCTGACTAAATGTAATTGCAAAAACCTGAATTCCATAATTTTATCTATAAATCCATTCATTCGTTCAACAAACTGGGCTTTAAATGCTAAAAATGCAAATAACATTCCTACAGTAAACTCATTAGCTATGACTTCATGAGCTGCAAAATATATAACCAATATGCTTTCTGCTCCAAACAAGAAAATTTTAACATTGGCTACTGTAATCTGAATTTTTCCAACTTGTATTGAGCTATTTATATAGTTTGTAAATCGATTTTGCCACGTTGCTAATCTATCAATTTCTTTACCAAATGACTTGATGGTCTGAATGGCCCTTACCGTTTCCATAAATGTGGTTTGTTCTTTGGCTTTATCGACCAGTTGTTCTTCTAAATTTTTCTTTTCAACAGAAGTCAATAAATAACGAATAAGCATGAATAATATTGAAATTCCTGTAACAACTAATGCCAATTTTGGGCTGTAAAGAAACATAACCAATAGAGTTACTATCGCCATAAAGCCATCAATTATTACTTGTACAACAGATTCACTGATTACATTCCGTATACTTTCTAATGAACCAAAACGAGAAACAATATCGCCCATGTTTCTTTTTTCAAAGAAACTTAATGGTAGACGCAATAAGCGACTAAACATATTAGTTGCCATTTGAAAGTTCAATTGGGAACTCAATAACAATATGATAAATGAACGCAATGATGATGTGATGACTTGCATCACTACAACACATAAAAAACCTATTGTAATTATGTTTAAAAAACTTATATCGTTAGAAATAATAACACTATCAATTACAGTTTGAGAATAAAAGGGAATGACAATGCTTAATATTTGAAGTAGAAACGATAAGAAAAATATCTGAACAAGCGTTCTTTTTAACCCAGTTATCTTACCAAAAAAATTTCTTAATTTTATTGTTTTAACTTCTTCTTTTTGAGTAAAGGATATATTAGGTGTTAGTTCTAAAACGATACCAGTAAAGTGTTTTGAAAACTCTTTATAAGAATAATTGATAATTCCTTTTGCTGGATCATGTATTGTTATTTTATTTCTTGAAACTTTTTTTAAAACAACGAAATGATTCATGTCCCAATGCAATATTGCAGGAGTGCTTATATTTTTTATGCCTTCTAATTCAACCCTTAGCGCTCTGGTATTTAAATTTAAATTATCAGCAATTCTTTTTAAAGTTCTAAGTTCAACTCCTCTTAAAGAAATCATGTGTTTTCTTCTAAGACTTAACAAATCAGTTTTATAGCCATAATATGAACATACCATGGCTAAACAAGCCAAGCCACATTCAGATTCTTCACTTTGTAATATCAGTGGTAGATTTTTATTATTGTTAAAGATGATCAGCTCCTGCTTTTCTTAAATTTTTTGAATGGAGTAAGCAACCAATCAATAAATGATATTTTTTCAATGACAATATCTGCTTCTAATAACATGCCTGGCTTTAGTATCAGTTTTTCATCTCGTACATTTATGCTTTGATTTTTTAAAGAAACTATGGCTCTATAGATGGGTTCTTCAACTTTTATAGGTGCGATTAACTCGCTTGGTAATATGACTGAATTTGTGATTTCAATAACTGTACCTTCAAAAACACCAAATCGTGCATACGGAAAAGCTGAATATCTAATACGTACTGGTTGACCAACTTTAATCAACCCAGAAGATCTTGTTGGGATCAACAAGTGGGCCTGAATATTTGTATTTAAAGGTACAATTGTAATCAAAGGTTTTCCTGACTGCACCATTTGACCTTCATGAACTTGAAGGGCAGTGACAATTCCTTGTGAAGGTGAAACAATAGAAAGCTCCTTTCTACTATTTAATTCTAAAATCTTTGTTTCAAGATCAATTATCTCTTGTTTTAAATCTGTAACAGCTAATTTATTTAGTATGGGCTTATTAACAATATCAGCTTTTTGATCAATCAATAAATTTGTTAGCTTCATCATCTCCCTTTTTAAGGACATAATATTTATCGTTTCATTTAATAAATCCAATTTTTGATTTTCAATTTCTAAACTTGAACTGAATTTTGAGCTTTGCATTTTGGATAATTTAGTGGTGATTATCAATTTTCTTGCTTCCATGCTTTCTAATTGATTTTCTGCAATATCAATTCTTTTTTGTAATAAATCAAGGTTAGTCTGTTGTTGTTCTTGGCCCAGTTCAAAAGATTGGTTCTGTTGTTGGATTTTATTTTCAGATAGTTCAATCATCTTATTTTTTGAATTAATTAATCCAGTAATAAATGAGTGACCACTATTAACATATGTGCCAGTATCAATAGTAAACATGACTTCTCCTTTCTCTACCATTGCGCCTTCATGAATGAAGTTTTTATTAATAACGCCTGCAATTTCAGAGTAAATTTTGCTTACACCTTTATTTGGAACAAGGAATCCTTGAACTGTCTCTTTTTTAGAATATGAGCCATTAATTAAAAATATGATCGTTATAAGGATAAAAAAGGCGATTACATAAACTAATATTGAATTTGATACAGGCTGTATTAATAAAACACCACCCCAAGTATCAGATTTTTTATTGTCTTCTTCAATGGCTTCTTTTCTAAATAAGTTTTGGTTCATGGTAAATAAAAGCTGCAGTTAGTTGATTTTTATATTGGTTAAAATTAATCAGTGGCAATTATTTTTAACAGCTTCTAAATATTCAGAAAGTTTAGAAAGCCTTGAATTTATTCTGTACCAATCGACCAGTATTGGATTCTCTAGTTGATATAATACAAACTCACCTCCGATACATTGACCTTGTGTTCCATATTTTTGTGGCAACTCATTCCGCATCAAAACTCTGTCTTCTAGATACGGTAATAAATGAAGCATAGGTTCAGTTGAACCTGATAGTTTTCTAAATATCTTTAATCCATACATTTGGAATTCTAAATCGTGTGATGCGTGTTGAATAATTAAGAAAGCTGCTAAGACCCCATCTTCACCAACTAAATCGTTTGTTGGCCATCCATATTTATTAATTAATAATTTTAATGTGTTAGTATTTTTACGATCAATGACCTTCATATCTTGCATATTAATAGGCCTACTATTTCGAACCTCCTGATCCGTTTTCTTCATTTCATTTAAACTATTTGCAAACAATGCATTATAATTTTCATTACTGTGGCATAAACTGACGCAAAGAATTAATGTTAGGAGTGTTGTTTTCTTCATGGGATTTGTACTCAAAGAATTTAAAAAAACTCCATAGAACTAGTATCTATGGAGCTTTATATTAAAAATAAATATTAAATCTTATTTTACTACTATGTGGATAATAGTATCAGTGTCACCATCGCATGACATACCATCATCAGTACCTGTTGATGTACTACAGCCACCAGAAATTTCATTCATTTCTTCGTCAGTAATTTCACGGGCTAATTCACGTCCTAAGACACGGTTATTATTTACTAAATTTTTCATAGTTTTTTCCTATTTAATTGATAAATACACACCAACATATCATTATGTCGATGCACAATAATTTGCTTGAAGAGAAAATTTAATATTTAAAGAATATATTTTTTGGATTAGTCAAATAATCAATATGTCAAAAAATTGATTAGTCAATTAATCAATTAGTCAAATAGTCAAAAAGTCAAAATTAAATGGTCAAATTCAATCAAAGTTTTACTTAATATTTAGATATTAAGTAAAACGAATGTTAAAGTTTGTAAGAATTATTTGCAAGAGATTTTTAAAAAAAACACATATGTAAATGAAAAACATATCAAAAAAATAATGATATTATTAAGAAAAAACAATCATAAATAACGATATACATCATTATTAATGAGATTATGTGAATTATATTAAACTATATTAAATAATCATTTAGTACTTTAAGTAAAACCCTCTAATTAACATCTACTGATTGTAAGTTTTTATTATTAATATTGCCCTTCAAATGTTCTAAGACACCTACCAATACAGGAACAATTAGTAATGTAATAACTGTGGCGAATAGAATACCAAAAGCCAATGAAACTGCCATGGGTATCAAAAACTGGGCCTGCAATGAAGTCTCAAACACAAGTGGAGATAGGCCCATAAAAGTAGTCACTGAAGTTAAGAAAATTGCTCTAAACCTTGATTGTGCTGCCATTGTAATGGCTTCAAAATAATCTCTTCCTTCTGATTTAAATTCATTGTATCGATTAACCAAAACCAATGAATCATTGACCACCACACCACTTAAAGCCAGTATTCCAAAAAAGGAAAGTAGCCCTAATGGGATTCCAAGAATATAATGACCAAAAATCGCACCAATTATACCAAATGGAATAACACTCATAATCATTATGGGTTGAATATAAGATTTCAAAGGTATGGCCAATAAACTGTAAATTAAAATTAATGACAATAAAAATCCTTTTATGAGTGAACTCGTTGCAGTATTTTGTTCTTTAGAAGCGCCACCCAATGAAACTTCAAGATCAGGAAATGTTGATTTTAATGTAGGAATATAATTATCTGTAACATCAGAAACAACTTCACTGGTTGATGTTTTTTGTTTATCAATTCGGCCACTGACATAGACCACACGTTTTTTATCTATTCTATTAATATTGGCAAGAGATTGAACCGATCTAGTGGTTGCTATCAACCCAAATGGCACCCTGTCACCATTTTTGGTTTGGATCCTTAATTGTTGTAAGTCACTGATATTATTTCTATATTCTTCTGGGTACCTTACTTTTACACGTATTTCATCAGTGCCCCTTTGGATCCTTTGCACTTCATATCCAAAAATAGCATAGCGTACTTGCCTAGCCACATCATTGTAGGATAAACCCAAAGTATAGGCTAATTCAGTTAATTCTAATTGCAGCTCTCCGGAACCTTCATCATAGGATGATTTGACATCATAAACACCACTGTAGCTACCTATTTTGGTTTTTAATTGTTCTGCGGCATTGGCCAGTTCAACATAATTTGAAGAACTTAATTCAATTCTCAAATCATTGCCATTACCTGGCCCAAGTGCATATATTTCTAATGATTTAACACCTGAAATCTCACCTATCTCTTTGCGCCATGCGTTGACTACTTCTTGAGAAGTGTAACTGCGATCTGGATTTTTAGTTAGCTGAATGTATGTCTTACTTTTTTCGTTCCCTGAAGAAAAAGAATACACAGAAGCAATGGGTTCTTCCTTTGTTTCAAATAAAGTTTCAGTCTGTTTATTAACCTTAAAGGCTGCTGACTCTATTTGTTGGGTAATAGAATTGGTTAATTGCGCACCCAGTCCTGGTTGTAATTCTAGATCTGCCACTGAAGTTTCTGACTCTATATCAGGAAAAAAACTTACCCTAACAAATCCAGAGGCAACCAGGCCAACTGAAAATAAGAACATTGATGCAAATATACATATGGATAAGAATTTATTACGAATGCTTTTGCGCAACAATGGTGTGTATTTATTTTTAATGAAACTATGTAGTTTTGTATCTATGAAAGATTGTAACCTGTTCCAATATGACTTTTTATTTGACTTATCCAATCTTATATTGGCTAAATGCGCAGGAAGAATCCACTTAGATTCAACCAAGGAAAACAGCAAACAAAATATAACAATCGAAGCAATACTTCCAAATATTTCTCCAAATTGAGATTCAATCAAAGTCAATGGGAAAAAAGCAGCAACTGTGGTTAACACACCAAATGTAGCAGGTAATGCCACATTTTGTGTGGCCAGAATTGTCGTTTTAACTGGATCAATATCATTGTCGATATTTGTCTGTTTATATGCGTAGACATTTTCACCAATGACAATGGCATCATCGACTACTATACCTAAGACCACGATAAATCCAAAAGTCGTTAATACGTTTAATGAATAATCAGCAACCAATGGTCCCATTAAGAACATTGCCCCAGCAAAAGCGATAGGGATCCCAATTGCAACCCAAAAAGCCACTTTGATATTGAGAAATAATGCCAACATTATCATGACCAACAGTATGCCAGTGATGGCATTTTTAATCATGAGTGATAAGCGGTCGTTGATGACTTGTGACTCATCATTCCATATTTTAGTTTCTATGGTTTTTGGAAACCAAAAGCTATTGGTTATTTGTGAAAGGTTCTGTTTGATCTCTTTGGCAGCTTTGGTTATGCTGTCATTGCTAAGCAATTTAATTTGCAATTGCACTGATGGCTTACCATTAAAACGGCTAAAACTTTTCTCATCACTAAAGCCATCATTAATATTGGCTATTTCAGATAATTTTAACTGCCCTCCAGCTTCATTCTCCCTAATGACCAAATTGGAAAACTGTTCACCTGTATAGGCCCGTTGCTCAGTTTTAATGTTGATATTGCGACTTTCAGTAACCAAACTACCACTTGAGAGATTAACTGAATTTTTTCTTATAGCATCAGCAATTTGTTCCATAGACAAATTATATTTTTGCAAATTTTGTTCGTTGACTTCTATCGATATCTCATAATTTTTAACCCCATTAATGTCAATCTTATTGACCGAATCGAGTTTTAATAAATTCTCTTTGATTCTTTCTGCAGTCATTTTTAAAGTAGTTGGATCGGCATCACCAAATAATTCAAGGCTTAACACTCGCCTTTCAAAAACCTGCTCTTTTATAATTGGTCTTTCGGCTTGATCAGGAAAAGTGGTGATTGAGTCAACCCTTAATTTAATTTCATCTTTTAGTTCTTTCAAGGCATAGCCTTCTTTGGCTGTAACTGTAATTGATGCACTATTACTAGAAATTTGACTGGTAATTTCTTTAACGCCTTCTAAACCTTCTAGCGATTCTTCAACTTTTATGGCAACGCCCTCTTCTACTTCAGTTGGAGAACCGCCAATATAGGTAACATTGATATTGACAGAATTTGGAGAAAACCCAGGAAATGCCTCTGTCCTTATGTTAAGCGCTGTATAGACTCCCAATAAAATCAATACGCCCATGAGCAAATTGGCCGCTACAGGATTATTGGCAAACCAAGCAATTATGCCTTTATTGTATGATTCCGAAGATTGATTATCAATCTTCATTTGAAATCTCTTGATTGAGCTTTTGCTGAGAAACTTTTGTTCCTTCCAGCAATGAGGAAGAAGGTGTTGACACCAGCTCTATTGGAAATTCTTGATTTTCTTGAGGGTTAATATAAATATATCCGTTGTTTCTGAATGCAATGTTGGTTTGTATTTTTTGCAGTAAATTATCTGTACCAACTATCCAGATATCGCCTTGCATGCTCAAAGACTTTTCATCTATTCGAAGAAATTCTTTGTCCAAATCGAGTGTGATTTTGGCTTGTAAAAAGGATCCTTTGATGGGTAGAATTTTATCCGGATTGTCTTTATTCTCTATGGTTAAGAATAAATTTCTCCATCGGCTTTTTTGATCTATCAATTGGTCTACTCGTGAAAATTGTGCGACCCAATATTGTTCAGGATTATTGATATCAACAACCTTTATGTCTTTTTTGTTACTTGATAAAATCATTTCAATTTGTTCATTTTTCAAAGGAAGCATCATTTCTAAGCTCTCAGATGAAAAGACTTCGGCCAATTGCGTGCCTGATTGGATGGTTTCACCTAAATCAACAAATCTTGATATCACAAATCCATCATATGGTGCCTTAATCGTTGTTTTAGATAAATTATTTTGTGCAACTTGTAAATCAGATTCGGCTGCTTGCAGATTCATTTTTGCAGAATTAAGTTGCGGTTTTCTCAGTGTGTATTCATTCGCTGGTTTACTTGAATTTAAACTTTTCCAATTATCTAATGCTCTTTTAGATCGTATTTCTTCTTCTAATAATTGCTCTTGTGCTTTGGCTAAATTGGCTTTTTCACGGCTCAATTGTGCATTGTAATTGACAGGATCTATTTTTAATAAAGCATCCCCTTGCGCAAAGGCAGCTCCTGCTAACAATTTGTCACTAATAAAAGTTATTGGACCATTTACTTCGCTTTTGATTTCAGTTTGCCATTTTGCATTAATATTACCATTGGCTGTAATGATTATATTGTTTTTTATAGGAGAAATATTTTCTGTAATGAGTTTTAATTCTGGTGATTCTTGTTGTTGATTAAAACTGGGACGTTTTTTAGATTTTACCATCACAACAATCAATAGAATGGTTACTATCAATATTACGACACCTATGGCTTTTTTTAACATGAAGATTCACAATCATTATATAATCCGTAATTATCTATTTTTTAATGTGAAATATTTGTGAGAATTTAAATTAATCTAAAATTTATCACTAATTATATTTATTAATTAAAAAAAATGTCCTACTCGTTTGTTTTAATTGTATATACAATTATTATAAATCTGTCTCTTATACACATCTGACGCTGCCGACGATCTACCCTGTGTAGATCTCG
>OJDV01000320.1_pt1 | contig 17520 bp, 8 predicted proteins | sample 1592911 | NCBI WGS metagenome assembly OJDV01 (sample SAMN05416860, study PRJEB24817) | seawater metagenome | isolation source: Sea water | place: Canada:Atlantic | collected 2013-11 | reverse complement strand
CTCTGTGGGCTGCCCAACGGGTGCACCCCCGAGGACCTTCGCAACGGCGAGCCCGAGTGCGTCGTGGACGTCTTCAATTGTGGCGCGATCACGCCGCGCGGGGAGCCCGACCAACTCACGCTCCCCCTCTCCATGGTCAGCGCCTCCGAAGGCGGGAAGGCCGTCCTCGCGATCCAACAGGCGGGCCTGGACGCCAGGATCGCCACGGACGAGCTCTCCACTCAGCTCAAGCGCATCCAACTCTACCAGCAGAACACGGACCGGTTCGCCACCAGCATCCGAACGCGACAGGACATTCGCAGCCAGGAAATCACCGACATCCAAAACAACATCGCGCAGCAGGACGCCTGGAGACGCGCTGGCCTGACCACGCTGACCGAGTCCCTCGAGGACGCGACGACCCAGCGCAAGCTCCGCATCATCACCGCCGTGAACAACCTCTCGAACTGGGACATCATCAAGTACGACGGCGTCGACGAGAAGATGGGGAATCTCATCGCCTCGACCATCCTGCGCAACAGCGCGGACACCGTGCGCGACGCCGCCGGAGGCCTCCAGGACTTCGCCGACGCCGCCGCCCAGGGGTTCCCGACCGCCGCCACCGACGTCACATCGACCGCGCGCATGCTCAGTAAGATGGGCGCCGCGGGCTTCGTGCTCATGATGCGCGCCTCGGCGCGCGCGGCAGATTGGGCCGCGACGACGATCGACCTCGTCCAGCAGCGCAAGGACCTCGTCAAAGAAGCCGACGCCAAATCGACGGCGCTCAGCGCCAGGTTCACCGCGCTCGTCAGCGAAGACACCTTCGCCCAGCTGCGCGCGGCCGCCGAGTCCGCCCAGGCCGAGGGCGACGTGGAGGCGAGGAACCTGGCGAACATGCTCGAGCTGCTGCGCGCTCAGGCCGCACACGACCTCGCGTACACGCGCGACGTCGACGACCTCAACGACCGCCGCCTCGAGCTCCAGAACCAGCTCATCCAGATCGCGGGCCTCGAGCTGCGCATCGAGCAGGCCAAGCTGGGCATTCAGCAGCGCATCCTGAGCTGGCTCTCCATCCGCCAGCGCGCCGACCTCGTCCAGGCGAAGTTGACCGACCTGGAGCGCCAGCGTGAGAACATCGCCTCGCTCGTGGGCTCACCCGCCGTGCTCTTCTCACGCGCCAACCGCCTCGAGCAGGCCGAGCGCCGTCTCGAGGACGCCAAGTCCAAGATGATGGACTGGCTCGTGGGCATCGAGTACTTCGCCGTGCGCCCCTTCATGGACCTTCGCATCCAGATCCTGCTCGCGCGCAACACCTTCCAGCTCGAGGAGATCGCAGACCGCCTCGACTCCATCCAGCGCGACTGCGGCGGCGCGGTCAACGCATTCACGGCCGACCTCTCACTGCGCGAGGACCTGCTCGGGCTCGACGGCCCCACCCTCGACCCGACCAACGCGCAGGTCTTCACCCCCTCCGAGCGCCTGCGTGACATCATGACCTCGGGCTTCGTGCCCATCTCAAAGCGCGTGCGCTACCGCGCCGACTCGACCGTGGGCGACCTCGTCACGCGGCGTCAGGACGTGCTCTCGGCGACCTTCGACGTCTCGCTCGACGACTTCGCCAACCTCCAGAACACCTGCAACGCCAAGCTCACCAGCCTCGACGTCAAGCTCGTGGGTGAGGGCCTCGGCGACGCTCGACCCACCGTCACCATCCTCTACGACGGCGTCGGCCAGCTGACCTCGTGTCAGCCCGACCTCGACGCCTACGTCTCGCAGTACGCGCGCGCGTCCTCCTTCGGGCAGACCACCTACCTGCGCTCGGCGGGCCGCGCGATCTCTCCGGTCGCCGGGATCAACGCGTTCCCCTCCGACGACGGCTCGGTCAACCAGACGCTCAACGGCCTCCCGCTCGCGTCTCAGTACACCGTCCTCATCGACACGACCGCGGGTGAGAACGGGGACATCGACTGGACCCGGCTCGAGGACGTCGAGCTCAAGATGGCCTACACCTACCAGGACGTCTTCCCCGTCGGCCAGTGCGAGTAAGAACCCAGCATCTACAGACACATACAGGCCGCGCGTCACATGACGCGCGGCCTGTTCGAGGATACGCACCATGAAGACACGAACGACACAGTACATCGCGGCGATGGCGGCGATGTTCTCCATCGCCTGCCCCGGCGAGGACCCGGGGGAGACGGACACAGGGGACACCCCCGACGCCACGACCGACGCCCAGATCACGCCCGACCTCGGCGCGCCCGACACCGGCGTGGACGCCGATGAACCGCCAGACCTCGGCGCGCCCGACACCGGCGTGGACGACATCGGCGTGGACGCCGACGAACCGCCGAACCTGCGCACGCTCGCCGACTACTACCCCTGCGACTCCGACTCGGACTGCCCCGTGGGCCTGGGCTCGTGCGTCACGGAGGTCGGCCTGAACCGACCCGACACCGACGGCGCGACCTCGATCCCCATCGGGGACCTCATCCCGGGGCTCTCGTCGCCTGGTGTCTGCACCGAGGTCTGCACGTCCAACGACGCCATCTGCTCCACGCTCACCATGCAGGGCGACCGCCCCGACCCCGAGCCCTGGTCCTGCCAGCTCGTGGGCTTCGGCGAGACCCCCTACCCTGCGACGGCACCTGCGTTCCCCTTCAACGACCAGCTCGACCCGAGCGAGCAGGCGCTGGGCCGCGCCTTCGGCGCGCTCTGCCGACCTCCCTTCGGGCTGAGCCCCGACGTCGACGACGCGCTGTGCGCGCCGTGCTCGTCCCAGACGGATTGCGGGGCTGACGCAGCCTGCGTCGACCTCGGGACCGCCGCGCTGACACTGGGCGACGATCCGGGCGTGTGCGCGCCGACGTGCGCGGGCGCCGCGGAGTGCCCTGGCGGCTTCGAGTGCGCCGACGTCGAGGGCACCAACCGCTGCCTTCCGCTCTCGCGCACCTGCTCGGATTGCCGGGACCAGGACGGTGACGGCGTCGGCGACGGGCGATGCGGGGACGCCGCGGACGCGATCACGCAACACGACTGCGACGACCTCGACCCCCTCTCCTACTACGACGCCGACGCGCCCAACCACCCCTTCCCTACGTACTGCGGTGAGCACGACTACAACTGCAACGGCTTCTCCGACGACGCCGAGCAGATCGGCGCGTTCGCCTTCCCCGCCGAGCACTGCACCTCGTGCGGCGACGTCTGTGAGGGCGCCGTTCAGGACGCCCAGCGTGGCTGCCGGGTGCGCAACATCGACGGCGCCGACCAGCCGGCTTGCGTCGCGGTCTGTGACACCGACTCGAGCGGCGATCCGACCCACGCCGACTGTGATGGTGACATCACGAACGGCTGTGAGATCCCGATCGACGACCCGAGCAAGATCTTCTTCTTCGACTTCGACGGCGACGGCGCCGGTGACCCGAACAACTCGATCTTCGACTGCGCCGGCACCGGCGCACCCGCTGGATACGTCACCAACTCCGACGACTGCGACGACGACGACGGCGACAACTACCCCGGCAACACCGAGGTCTGTGACGGACAGGACAACGACTGCGTCGGTGGCGCCGATGAGGCCGGGACGCTCGCGTCGAGCGCATCGCAAGCCGACATCTACGTGGGCCAGGCGTCGAACCGCCCTGCGCAACTCACCGTAGGAGAAGCGTGCGGCGACAGCAGCCGCGCTGGCGTCTGCGTCATCGGACGCGTGGTATGCAGCCCGACCACCCCGGGTCAGGCCGTGTGTGCTCCCGACGTCGCCCCGAACACCCAGGCCGAGATCTGTGACGGCCTCGACAACGACTGCGACGGCGAGGAAGACGAGGCCGGAACCCAGGGGACCAGCGCCAACCCCGGCTCCATATCGGTCGGTGGCGTCGTGTCGGACACACTCACCGTGGGCGAAGCCTGCGAGGACTCCACGCGCGCGGGCCAGTGCCTCCCTGGCGTCACGATCTGCCAGGGCGCGACGGTGTCGTGCCAGCAAAACCTCGCCGCGGGGACCGAGCTCTGTGGCGACGGCGTCGACAACGACTGCGACGGCAGCGCAGACGAAGGCGGCAACGACACCGCCGGCGTCGACACCTACTACTTCGACGACGACGACGACGGCTACGCGCCCGACACCGCCGCCGCCGTGCTGTACTGCCCCAACAACGTCCCGGCTCAGTACGTCACCCTCCGAGGCGACTGCGCCGACGACGACAACCAGCGCGACCCTGGTAACTTCGAGATCTGCAACGACGGCGTCGACAACGACTGCGCCAACGGCGTCGACGAGGGAGGCTCCAACGCGACCGGAACGTCGACCTACTACCTCGACGGCGACGGCGACGGCTACGCCCTGAACTCCGCGTCCGCCCAGCAATACTGCTCGATGGGAAGCCAGGTCACGAGCGGCGACTACACCGCAAACCAGGGTGACTGCAACGACACCAGCACACTGGCCTCTCCCGCGCTGGGTCGCCTCGAGTCATGCAACGGGTTCGACTCACAATGCGATGGGGTCGTCGACGCTGGCTGCCCCAAGAAGGTCGTCGAGGCCACCGCCATCTACACCACGGCGATCGCGAGCGGCTACACCGATCTCCCAATTGGCGTCCGCGTCGACGACGTCCCATGCCCCGACGACCAGTTCGTGACCGGCTTGTTCATCAGCCGCGACACCATGGGCTCGGACAAGTCGATCGACGGCATGGCCTTCGAGTGCACCCGGCAAGAGATGGTCAGCTTGTCGACCGACCCCGTCACCGGTGACGACACCTATACCGTGAGGAGGAGCTCTGCAGGCGAATTCTCAGCCGTCTTCGGCCAGTTCGTGGAGCCCCCGTTGACCCGGAGCTGCCCCAACGGTCAGATGGTCACGGGCATCTCTGGCTCGTACAGCCCGGATCGGATCACGAGCCTCACGGTGACCTGCACCCAGATCGACGTGAGCACCACGCCGAACTCGCCCTCGGTCATTACCTCGCTCGTACATGGGGCGCTCAACGAGCTCTCCACGGTCGGGACATCGGAGGGCACATCGTTCTCGCAATCGTGTCCTGCCGGGCAGGCCGCAGCGGGCTTCAAGATCTGGCACGGGTTTTGGTCCTTTGCCCTTCGAGTCCGTGGGATTCAGCTCAAGTGCGCGACGCTCACACCGACAGTCGTCGCAGGACCCTGATCCGCGACCATCGCGCCTTGTCGTCATTCACGAGAGGAACACCCCCATGAGACGCTCCTCACGCGCGACGCTCCTCTCCCTCGCCACGCTCACCGCGCTCACGCTCGGCGGGCCACACGAGTCGACGGCGCACGGCGTCCTCGGTCACGTGCACGTGACCGGCTGGGCGATCGAGAACCTGCCTCCCGGCGAGCTCACGGACCTGTTCGCCGACCCCGAGGTGCGCGACGCCGCGCTCTTCGGGGCGGCCTTCCCCGACTCGGGCTACGCCCCCGACACCATCGGCCAGGGCACCCCCGAGGCGCGCGCCTACTCCGAGCACGCGCACTGGGAGCCCTTCGTCGAGGACTACATCCAGTGGATGCGCGCGAACGACCCGCCACCCTTCGTCACGCTCGAGTCGCGCCGGCGCGTCGCGTTCCTCCTCGGCGTGGCCGCGCACGGGATGCAGGACGAGGTCTTCGACACGCTCTTCCTCGACCAGGTCGCCGAGCGCGACGGCGTCTCGGACCCGCAGGGCGAGGCAGACCCGGGGACGGACGGGTTCCTCGCCGTGGACGGGCTGCTCCGTTACTCACCCGACGCCTACGTCCCGGTCGATGTCCTGCTGCCGCTCTTCGGCGACCTCGACCGCGAGATCACCGCCGACACGATGAAGCAGGGTGTGGACATGCTCGCGCTGGTCTACCTCCACCCCACCCGCGGCCCGCGGCTCGCCCGGACGCTCCACGACGAGCACGCCCCGCGCATCCCCTGGACCCGCGACAACTACCTCGAGCGCGACATCCCCGGGAGCCTGCGCGCCGAGGTCGGGCCGACCATGCGCTACATGGAGGCCGTGTGGGAGCGGCTGCACGGGCGCTTCGACGAGGCGAACCTCGTCACCGGCGCGTACCCCGAGTCGCCCCGCAGGCTCCGCTCGGGTGAGGTCGGGACGACCGACTCGCGCGCCTCGCTCGTCTTCGGCGTCGGCGTCCAGGCGCGGCGCGCCGAGGTCTCGCTGGCGGGCGCCAGCGGAGCCCCCGCGCCCATCACGAGCCGCGGCACGCGCTGGGGCGGCCCCGGCGGCTGGTCCAGGATGCTGCGCGTCGACCCGACCGCGCCGCTCGACCCCGGCGCGACGTACACGCTCGAGGTCGCGCCTGGCGCCGAGCTCGTCACGGGCACCCTCACGAACCTCACGCACGCGCACACCTTCCAGGTCGACTGCGACGACGCGACGCTCTGCCCTCCCCTGGGTGACCTCGAACCCTGGATCATCACACCACCCGATGTGACCTCTGATCCTTCAGCCGACGCAGGAACCTCGGCCGACGCGGGCGACCCGGCCGACGCAGGCGATCCGGCCGACGCGGGCCAGGCGCCCGACGCCGCCCTCCCCTCACCAGACTCGGGCGCCGAATCCGACGCTGGCGACACCTCACCGCCCGCGGCGCCCGACCCAGGCTGCGCCGCCGCGGACGGCGCAGACCCGTCGCGCTCTCCCGCGTGGGTCCTGGCGCTCGCGCTCGCGCTCGTTGGGCTCAGACCTCGGCTGGCTCGCCCTCGATGTCGGTCTTGTAGCGCCGACGCACCGCGTTGAAGATCTCGTGGGTGAGGTAGCTGCGCGACGGCTTGAGCCAACCCATCGACAGGTCCGGGTCCTTGCCTTCGCCCATCCTCTTGAGCTGCTCGCCATACCAGGCCGACTCGCCCACGCCGAACATCGTCTTGAGCGAGGGCGGAGGGACGGGCGGCGACTCGCTCGGCGCGACCGCCGAGTCGTCCTCGATGAGGCGGCGCGCGATCTCGGGGTCGGTGGCGAACGGGCGCCCGAGCCCGATGATGTCCGCGGCGCCCTCGGAGAGCACCTCGCGCATCAGCTCTCCTCGCCGCATCCCTCCGGTGAGCATGATCGGCGCGTCGACGTGCGCGCGGACCTCCACGGCGTAGTCCTTGAAGTACACCTCGCGATCGCGCGTGCGCTTGCTGAACGCGCCGCCCTCCTCGGCCCCGAGGAGCGCCATCGACTCGTAGTTGCCACCCGAGACCTCGATGAAGTCGACGCCGTCCTCGTCGAGCCAGCGCGCGACCTGCATCGAGTCCTCCTGTGAGAACCCGCCGCGCTGGAAGTCCGACGAGTTCAACTTCACGCCCACGATGAACCCCGGGCCGCCCGCCTCACGCGCGGCGGCCACGCACGCCCGCACCAGCGCGGCGCGGCGCTCGAGGTCGCCACCCCAGGCGTCCTCGCGCAGGTTCGTCAGCGGCGAGAGGAACTGGCTGAGCAGGTACCCGTGCGCGGCGTGGATCTGGACCCCGTCGAACCCGGCCCGCCTCGCCGTCGCCGCAGCGCCCGCGAAGCGGGCGACGACCTCGTCGATCTCCTCGGAGGTCAACGCGCGCGGTCGCGTGAAGAACATCATCAGGTCCACCGCGTCGACGGCAGACGGCGCCACGGGCTTCGGGTTGACGAAGCGGTTGCACTGGCGGCCAGGGTGGCTGAGCTGGGCGACGAGCTTGGCGCCTCCGGCGCGCGCCTCCTCGGCCCAACGCCGCGAGGGCTCGAGCGGCGAGCGCGCGTCGAAGATCACGTTGCCCACGCGCTCGAGGTAGCGCCTGTCGACCATCACGTTCCCCGTGATGAGCATCCCCGCCCCGCCGGCTCCCCAGCGGGCGTAGAGCGCGCGGAGTGTGTCGCCCGGGACCCCCTCGACGCCCGCCATCGCCTCGGTCATCGCCGCCTTCGCGATCCGGTTCGGCAACGTGGCCCCACACCTCAACTCCAGCTCCTCTCCCAACACGCTCACGTCTGCTCCTCTGCGTCGAAAAACCGAATGTCACAACAACCGTGACAATTACAACCCGTAATAGACGACGCCGCCACGCCGAGGTCAAGCCGGCGGGGTCAAGGCCCCGAAACGAAGAGAGCGCGACCCTCTCGGATCGCGCTCTCGGTTCGACGTCACGGCTCGGGCTCAGATGACCTCGAGCTCCTCGATGTCGAAGTCCATGATGTTGGACTTGCCGGTGGCGATCGTGGCGATCAGCGTCTCGGCCTGCGGCAGGATCTTCGTGTTGAAGTAGCGCGCGGTCTTGAGTTTGGTCTCACCGAAGGGCACGTCGTTGTTCAGGACGTAGTGCGCCTGCTTGGCCCAGACGTAGGTGAGCGCGCACATCGCGAAGAGGTTGAGGTAGGGGGACGCCACGGCGCCCACGACCTCGGGGTCCTCCATCGCCGCGCCGCCCATCTCCATCGTCGCGCCGACGAGCTTCTTCGAGATCGTCTTGAGCGGCGTGAGGAACTCGGCCATGCGCTCGTCGTCCTTGGACTCGACGATGAGCTCGCTGATGCGACCCTGGAAGGTGCGCAGGAGGCGGCCGCTGTCGATCCTGAGCTTGCGACCCACGAGGTCGAGCGCCTGGATGTGGTTGGTGCCCTCGTAGATGAGCGCGATGCGCTCATCGCGCATGTACTGCTCGATGTTCCAGTCGGTCGTGTAGCCGGCGCCGCCGCAGACCTGCATCGCCTCGGAGATGTTGAGGAAGCCCTGCTCCGAACCGTACGACTTGATGACGGGCGTGAGCAGCGCGACGATGTCGTCGGCGGCCTTGCGGGTGTCGGCGTCGGGGTGGTGGTGCGCGACGTCGTACTCCATCGAGATCCACGCGCCGAGCGCCCTGAGGCCCTCGGTCGTCGCCTTGACGTTGAGCAACATGCGGCGCACGTCCGGGTGCACGAGGATGTTGTCGGCCGCCGCGTTCTGGTCCTGCTTGGCGGGGTCGATCGCGCGCATCTGGCGGCGATCCTTGGCGAAGGCGAGCGCGGTCTGGTAGGCGATCGAGCCGAGCGCGATGCCCTCGACGCCCACGTGCAGTCGCGCCGCGTTCATCATCACGAACATGCTGCGCATGCCCTTGTGCGGGGTGCCCACGAGGAAGCCCGTCGAGTCCTCCATGTCGATGACGCAGGTGGGGGATGCCTTGATGCCCATCTTGTGCTCGAGGCCCGTGCACTTGACGTTGTTGAGCTCGCCGTCGATCTTCTTGGGCACGATGAACGCGCTGATTCCCTTGATCCCCTCGGGGGCGTCGGGCAGGCGCGCGAGCACCAGGTGGATGATGTTCTCGGCCAGGTCGTGCTCGCCGAACGTGATCCAGATCTTGGTGCCGGTCAGCTTGTAGCTGCCGTCGTCCTGCGGGATCGCCTTCGTGCGGATGAGGCCGAGGTCGGTGCCGCACTGGGGCTCGGTCAGGCACATCGTGCCCGACCACTCACCCGAGATGAGCTTCGGGAGGTAGAACTCCTTCTGCTCGTCGGAGCCGTGCGCGGCGAGCGCGTCGATGAGGCCGCGGCTCAGGCCAGGGCACATCGAGAACGACTTGTTCGTCGCGATCATGATCTCGGACGAGTAGATGCCGAGCACCTCGGGGCCACCCATCCCGCCGTACTCCGGCGTACAGGTCACGCCCAGCAGGCCGTTCTCCACGAGCGTCGCGTACGCGCCCTTGAAGCCCTCGGGCGTGGTCACGTCACCGGTCTCCGGGTCCCACTTCAGGCCCTCGGCGTCGCCCACCGAGTTCAGCGGCAGCAGCTTGTCGATGCAGACCGCCGAGGCGGTGTCCAGGATCGCTCCGACCATGTCCTTGTCGTAGTCGGCGAACGCCTCGAGCGTGCTGACCCGGCTCTCGTAGTCGAAGACGTCCAGAAGGAACATCATGTCTTTGGTAGGCGACTTGTAATAATCCATCTGTCCATCTCTCCTGCGCTGGGTCGCCCGCGTCCGCGCCAATGTGGCATGCGTCGCGAGCGTTCGTGTATCGCTCTCTGATTATGTCGGCGGATCTGGGCGCCCCGGCCTCGGGGCGTCTCGCGCGTCACGCTCTGGCTCGACGGCATTCGCCTGCCGCGCGCGCGGACCACAGATAAGAGATGCACCAAAACCGCCGCGGGTTGCAAGAGTGAATGACTATTCATTCATAACCCGGCCGACCCCTCACGCCCCCCACAAACGAACGAGGCGCGCGGCCTTCTGGCCGCGCGCCTCGTGGCGCCCTCACCCGACCGGCTCATGGCCGGTCGGGCTCAGCCGCACTGCTCGAAGTTGCCCATGTTGACGAACGCGCCGGTGTTCATGGGGTTCAGGCTCATGAGCAGGCCGAACAGCGTCTCGACGTCCAGCTGGCACAAGATCGGGTTGTTCGTCACGATCGCCGAGCTCCCCGAGTACGAGTTCGGCCTGAGCGCCGTGATGTCTTCGAGCGAGGGGTTGTCCTCGATCGTGAGCGCCCCCTTGAGGATGTCGACGCCCTCGAGCCCCTCCAGGCTCGACAGGAGCGCGTTCCCGATCACCGTCAGGTCGCCCAGCTCGATGATCGCCGACAACGTGAACAACGACCCCAACTCAGCGTTGTCCTCGATGTGGAGCGAGCCGAGCTTCAGCCCCATGTCGAACCGCCCGAGGCTGCTCAAAAGGCCGTTACCGACGATCTTCAAGGCTCCTCCGACCTCGCGCAGCGACGCCAGCCCTCCGATCGCCCCGAGCGCCCGGTTGTTTCGGAACGTGAGGTCGGTCGCTCCAGAGACGTCGGCGGCGCCGTTCAAGCCCACGCGCTCGAGCGCGTTCAAACCCACCGTCGAGGTCAGCGCGTCGAGGTCGTCGATCAGGAACGCGCTGCCCACGCTGATCAGAGACGCGAGGCCGTCGAGGTTCGCGAGCGCGTCGTTGTTCGACAGCACGAAACTGCCGCCGACCAACTGAAGCGCGCCCAGGCCATTCAGGCTCTTGAGCGCACCGTTGTCCGACACGACGAAGTCACCGGCGACATCGCGCCGCAGGTCCAACCCAGTCAGGTCCAAGAGCGAGCTGTTCCCGCTCACCTCGAGGCCCGGGAGGGACTCACCCGTCAGGTCGTCGACCTCCCCCCCCAAGCCTTGCACGCCCTCCATCCCCGCCAGCGACGTCATCGACGCGTTGTCGCGGATCCAGAGCTTGTCGATGCTCAGAGCGTCGCCCAGGCCCTTCATGTCGACGAGCCCGATCATGTCCTCGATGATGAGCGTGTTCGCGCTCAAGAGGCCGCGCAGGCCGCTCAAGTCGGTGACCTGATCCAGGCCAGCCAGGCGCACGCGCTCCAACGTGACCACGTCCTCCAACAGCCCGAGCGAGCTCACCATCTCGAGGTTCACGAGCTCGATGTCGCGGAACCCCCTCAACCCTGGCCGGAGCGCGCGCAGACCATCGAGGCTCGACAGGCTCGGCGACGACTCGACGCGCAACGAACGAACACCTGACACCTCCACGCCGTCGAGCGCGGTCAACGACTCCAACAGCGGGTTGTCCCTGAGCACGATCTCGCCCGAGGACTGATCTCCAGTCACCTCGATGCTCTCGAGGGCCGTACCCTCCAGCGACGCCAACCTCATGTTCGAGAGCACCTGGAGCTGAGCGTTGCTGCCCTTGATCTCGCTCAGCGCAACCAATCCATCCAGGTCCGTCAGACCGTCCATCCGCTCGATCCACAGGCCTCCTGCCCGGCGCAGGCCACCCAGCCCGCTCAGGTCTGTGACCTGTGGAAGATCGATGATGTTGATCAACCCCGACACGTACTGGAGTGACTCGAGCCCCGAGAGGGAGCCCAGCCCGCCCGAGTACGCGATCGTCAGCCCATCGCTCACGTAGCGCAACGACTCCAAACCCTTCAGCTCGGTGAGCGATGACACGCCGTTGATCGTGAGGCTGCCCTCGATACAACGCAACGACGAGAGCGACTCGAGAGAGGTCACGCCCTCACCGCTCGTCAGGAGCACGGACCCCATACTGATCGTGGCGTCGGCCCACGGTGTGAGCTCTGCGTCGTCGTCGATCTGTGTGTCCGTCACCATGAAGGTCTCGTCACCGCAGATCTTCTCGTAGCACCCCCCTGGAGACCTATCGCCGATGCAGTCCACGACGTCGGCGCAGTCGGTCAGGCCGTCGAGGTCGTCGTCGACCCCGTTGCCACACTCCTCTGGTACGGGGATGCAGTCAGGCAACCCAGGCACTCCGCAGGTCGCGGTAGGCTGAAGGCAACGGAAGACCTGTGCGCAGTCGGGGTCGGCGCAGTCGACCTTCCCGTCGCCGTCGTCGTCCTCACCGCTGTCACAGATCTCGATGCTGATGAAGCAGTCGGGGCTCGAGGCGCATTGTGGGTCGTCGCAGTCGACGAGGTCGTCGATGTTGTCGTCGACGCCGTTGCCGCAGACCTCGGCGAGCGGGTTGCAGATGTAGCCGTTGGCGCAGTCGGCGTCCGCGCAGTCGGCCGCGCCGTCGCCGTCGTCGTCGATGCCGTTCTCACAGTCCTCGCCCGCGGGCAGGCACTCCGCCGTCCGAGAACACGCGTCGTCGTCGCAGTCGGTGTCGCCGTTCTGATCGTTGTCGAGGCCGTCGGCGCAGCGCTCGGCGTACCCGACGCACACCGCCGTCTTGGCGCAGTCGGTGTCCTCGCAGTCGGTCTTCCCGTCCCCGTCCTCGTCCACGCCGCCCAGGCACGCCTCCCCCAACGGCGTGCACACGAACGTGCCCGCGCAGTCCGAATCCGCGCAGCTCGCGTCACCGTCCCCGTCCTCGTCTCGCCCGCTCGCGCAGTCCTCGCCTCGAGGGCTGCACACGAACGTCCCATCGCAGTCCGGGTCCGCGCAGTCGATCTCGCCGTCCGCGTCGTCGTCGACCCCGTTGGCGCACTGCTCCGGGCGCGACAGGCACGCCGCGAACCTCGCGCAATCCGGGTCCGCGCAATCCACCAGGCCGTCCCCGTCGTCGTCCTCGCCGCTGGCGCAATACTCCAACGCATCACCAGACGACGTCTGGGTGTCTCCGCAGCCAGACAGCACCGCGCAGGCGAGCGCGAATGAAGAAAGCCACGCGGGAGCGTGGAGCCATGTGAGCTTCCCCTGGTCCATGAATCTCACCTCAACACCTCTCATATACGTCCTCGGCCACGATACGGGCCGCCGGGCTCGCTACCATCAAGCTGCACCCTAGACACGTCCGAGGTGCTCCGAAACGACAACGTCCCCGCGCTGACTCTGACGTCGTTTCCCGCGAACGACGTCAGCGACGCCGCGAGACTCGAGAGGCCCGCGCATCGAGAGGGCGCGAGGGTGAGCCCGTCCGCCACCACACATCTGAAACCGGGCCGATCACAGGCAGGGGTCATGACCCGAGCTGATGTAACTCCCGCTCGGGTTCAGGAGCATGAGCCTCCCCAGGAACGCGTCGACCTGGTCCACACACAACCCGGCGTTGTCGGACACATCAGCCCTGATGCCGCCGAACTCGGACAGGCTCAACTGGTTCAACGTGGTCAAGCCAGGCATGGAGCGTATCGAGAGGACGCCGCCCAACCGCTCGAGCGACTCGAGCCCGTCGAGGCTCGATAGCGCAGGGTTCCCCTCGAGCTGGAGCGGGCCATCGTGCTCCTCCACCCCGCTCAACGCGGTGATGTCGACGAGCGCCGTGTTCGACACGAGGCTGATGGTGCCCAACGAGCGCACCGCCTCCAGGCCGCTCAGGTCCGTCAACACCCGCGAGCCCGAGATGACGATGCCGCCCCACCACGAGGTCGGCCCCAGGCGAGACAACGGAGCGAGGCTGACCACGCCCGAGTTCGCCATGATCAACGCCCCGAGGACCCTCAACGAGGTCAACACCTCGAGCGACCGCACCAAAGGAACGCTCAGGAGCTCCAGCCTCGACGCATACTCGAGGCCACTGAGCCCGCCGAGGCCTTCGAGCGCCGCCGTCCCGATGAGCACGACCCCACCCGATACGTAGCGCAGGTCCTCGAGCCCCTCTAGCGAGCGCAGGTCCGATGACGTGATCCGGAGCGTGCCCCGAACACACCGAAGCCCCGTGAGCGGTGAGAGGTCGGTGACGCCCGAGGTGTCGATCGTGAGGTCGCCCTCGATGTAGGTCGCGGGAGCGAGCGCGTCGAGCTCGGACGCCGTCGTGATGTCGTCCACCGAGGCTCCCTGGTTGGTCCCGCAGACCTCGTCGAAGCACGCCCGCGACTCGATGCAATCCTCGAGGTCGTCGCAGTCGACGAGGCCGTCCTCGTCGTCGTCCCGTCCGTTACCACACACCTCGAGCACCGGAGGGCAGTCCGGGAGGTCAGGCTCGCCACAGGTCGCGATGGGCTGCAAGCACACGAAGACCTGAGCGCAGTCGGGGTCGGCGCAGTCGACCTTCCCGTCGCCGTCGTCGTCCTCACCGCTGTCACAGATCTCGATGCTGATGAAGCAGTCGGGGCTCGAGGCGCATTGTGGGTCGTCGCAGTCGACGAGGTCGTCGATGTTGTCGTCGACGCCGTTGCCGCAGACCTCGGCGAGCGGGTTGCAGATGTAGCCGTTGGCGCAGTCGGCGTCCGCGCAGTCGGCCGCGCCGTCGCCGTCGTCGTCGATGCCGTTCTCACAGTCCTCGCCCGCGGGCAGGCACTCCGCCGTCCGAGAACACGCGTCGTCGTCGCAGTCGGTGTCGCCGTTCTGATCGTTGTCGAGGCCGTCGGCGCAGCGCTCGGCGTACCCGACGCACACCGCCGTCTTGGCGCAGTCGGTGTCCTCGCAGTCGGTCTTCCCGTCCCCGTCCTCGTCCACGCCGCCCAGGCACGCCTCCCCCAACGGCGTGCACACGAACGTGCCCGCGCAGTCCGAATCCGCGCAGCTCGCGTCACCGTCCCCGTCCTCGTCTCGCCCGCTCGCGCAGTCCTCGCCTCGAGGGCTGCACACGAACGTCCCATCGCAGTCCGGGTCCGCGCAGTCGATCTCGCCGTCCGCGTCGTCGTCGACCCCGTTGGCGCACTGCTCCGGGCGCGACAGGCACGCCGCGAACCTCGCGCAATCCGGGTCCGCGCAATCCACCAGGCCGTCCCCGTCGTCGTCCTCGCCGCTGGCGCAATACTCCAACGCATCACCAGACGACGTCTGGGTGTCTCCGCAGCCAACGAACAGCGCGACCGCCCCGAGCAGAGAGATGAGCAAGGCCTCCCACCCACGCGGCTCACCTACGAAGTGATCCAGTCGTACCCTCATCCCTCATCCTCTTCGTCACGGCCAGGAGGCCAGGGAGCGCCTCGTCAAGGGGTGCACGCCGCGTCGCCGATGCACTTCGCGTCGTCGCAGTCGACGTCCTCGTCGCGGTTGTCGTCGACGCCGTTGATGCAGTCTTCGCGGCACTCGATGAGGTCCGCGCATACGGGGTCCTGGCAGTCGGCGAGGAGGTTGCCGTCATCGTCGCGGCCGTTGAAGCAATCTTCCTGGTCGTTGCAGACCTTACGGTCGGCGCAGTCCGCGTCGTCGCAGTCGGTGTCGCCGTCGTCGTCGTCGTCGACGCCGTTGCTGCAGTCCTCGAGCAGCATGGCGCAGATGCTCGAGTTGGCGCAGTCGTCGTCGGCGCAGTCGATCTCGCCGTCGAAGTCGTCGTCGGCGCCGTTCCCACACGCCTCGCCGTAGAACGCGCACGCGGCGGTGTTCGCGCAGTCGACGTCGGCGCAGTCGATGGCGCCGTCCCCATCCTCGTCCTCGAGCCCGGCGCACTCCTCTCCACCAGGGAGGCAGAGCGCGGTCCTGGCGCAGTCGGGGTCGTCACAGTCGATGGCGCCGTCCTCGTCCTCGTCGATCCCGCCCGAGCACGCCTCGGCGCGCACGCTACAGATCACGGTGCCCTTGCAGTCGTCGTCGTCGCAGTCCGCGTCGCCGTCGCCGTCGTCGTCACGCCCGGACGCGCACGCCTCCCCGAGGGGCGTGCACGAGCGCGTCTTGGCGCACTTGGTGTCGGCGCAGTCGGTGTCGCCGTCGCCGTCGTCGTCGCGACCGTTCGCGCACGCCTCGTAGGTCACCTGGCACCATATGACATCGTCGCACTTCGCGTCGGCGCAGTCGGTGTCGCCGTCGCCGTCGTCGTCGATGCCGTTGGCGCAGTGCTCGAAGACCGGCACGCAGACCGACACGCCGTCGCAGTCGTCGTCGGCGCAGTCGGTGTCGCCGTCGCCGTCGTCGTCGCGACCGTTGGCGCAATACTCCGTGGCCTCGGCGTCGGCGCCCCCGCAGCCCACGGTCGCGAGCGGCGAGGCGGCGATAGCGGCCGCGGGGAGGAGCCCGATGAAGAGTCGCACCCAAAGTTGACGTCCAGACACTCGGAACCTCTCGTTCACGCCCTCTGGCGTGTCCACCTGAATCGGTCGAAGAAGTGGGACCATAGTGCTCCCCCCCCTCCCTTGCACGAGGTGTCGACAAGACGTGAACTGGGGCGGCTCCAGAAGGCTCAGCGTCCGAGAACCTTCCGAAGGTTGCGGACGCCGCTGGGGATCGTGTCGCGCAGCCCCTGCTCCTGGAGCCAACCCGGGACCGGGATGTTCGGCTCGGCGTGGGAGGTGTACTCGACGAGCGTGCGCGTGCTCGAGCCCTCGTAGGGTGTCACGACCCAGCTCCCGGTGCTCCGCGTGAAGTCGCCAGCGACCAGGCGCCACGACACCCGCCGATTCGACGCGGTCACCTCGGTCCGGTACTTCATCTTGCTCTTCAAGTCCGAGAACGGGAACGGCATCGAGAACTTCGAGCTGCACACGCTCGAGCCTCCAGAGTGGCTGTGGCGCTTGATCGCGTAGACCCCCTCGAACAGCTTCCCCGAGCGCCGGCAGTCGGACACGACGGCCCACACGTCCTCCACGGACGCGTCCACGAGCCCCTTCACCGTGGCCCTCGGCACGCCGCTCCCCTTCACCTCCGACATCACCAGGTCGATCTCTCCGCGCTCCAGCGCGCTCGAGCCCGCCGACGCGTCCGTCACCCCCAACGCCGCGCACACCACGAACGCACCGAAACCACGCCACCTCGAACCCATGATAGCGCTCCTCACGCGTGCGCCGCGTGGCGCCAGAGCGCCGCGACGAAGAAAGCTGAACGACCAGTCACAACCGACGTGAACCCTACCCCCTGTAAGGTCGCAGACGCGAGGATGTTTCGTGCGATGCGTCTCGCGCATGCGCGCTGACGCGGCGCGCGCCTCGTGATGCATGAAAAACAAAGTCCAACAAAAACAGACAGATGTAACACATGCACGAAACGCATGGTCAGTCGTATGCGCATCGCGCATGAAAGCACGTTCGCGCATAACTGCATTTATATACACTTGAGTCTGCTCGGATGCGTCGGAGCTTACGCGACGTCGAATGAGGGGTTCCTCGCGCGGCTTCGGCGTGTGGGAGTGCACGACCTTTGGCGGATTCCCACCTCGCTGCTGGCCTTGGCGTGGGGTGGTGCGCGACCTGGAGCGGGGCCGCGTTGCCTCTGCGTGAGGGAGTGCACGACCTCGTGCGGGGGACTCCCCCCGCAGGTTGGCCTCGCGGCCAATCTG
>OJDV01000319.1_pt1 | contig 17563 bp, 13 predicted proteins | sample 1592911 | NCBI WGS metagenome assembly OJDV01 (sample SAMN05416860, study PRJEB24817) | seawater metagenome | isolation source: Sea water | place: Canada:Atlantic | collected 2013-11 | reverse complement strand
ACGAGATTTCTGCCTGTCTCGTGGGCTCGGAGATGTGTATAAGAGACAGATTCCAGACAGTCTCCAAACCTGCTTTCCATCTTTAAATAATAAAAATGTCGGTACGCCTCTAACTTGATATTTAGCGGCTAAGGATTGGTTTTTATCAACATTGATTTTTATAATTGACACTTTATCTCCCAAAACGCTTTTAACATCTTTCAAAATAGGACTCATTGTTTTACAAGGTCCACACCAGTCCGCAAAAAAGTCGATTAACACTGGTTTGTTTTGATTTATTATTTCTAAAAATTTGCTCATACCTGACAAACTATTACGTGTTTAAAATTACATTTATATATTTATTACAACTAATTATTATCCTCTGTTCTTCCCTTTTCCTGACTTAAAGTGTTCTTCAAACCATTCAGGTTGTTCAATCTCATTGTCATAAATATAGTCGGATATTTGCTCAATTGTTTCTTCTGGAAACACTTGCTTTGGCATTATTCCAAAACGTCTCACTGCTCCATTCATTTTTGCACTATCTTCAGTTGGGTTTTTAATCCAATTTTGAATTGCACTAATAAATTCTTCTTTGGTTACGCCTTCATTTATATAATGCTTTTTGATAGCTATCATAGGAGGTCCAAGTCTATCATCATGGCTTGCTGTTGGATTGTGACAAGCATAACAATTTGTTTCCATTAGTTTCTTACCAGGATGTGTGCTTTCCGTTTCAAGTGCTTTCATTGATACATACGCTGTTTCTTTTTCAGTGTCGTTACAACTAAAAATCAGCATAGATAATGTAAACACAAATATTATATTTTTCATAATTTAATAATTTAGAATTCCTCCTTTTAAATCATAGATTTTTTTAAAATCCATATTTGACAGTTTTCTAGCCGACTGTCTGCTGCGACTCCCACTTCTGCAATACACATAAACAGGTTTTTCCTTACTAAGTTTATTAAACTCTAAATCAAAGTTTCTTGAAAAAAAGTCAATATTTTTAGCGTTTTTAATGTGACCAGATTTGTATTCTTTAGATGTCCTTACATCAATTAATTGAACGCTCATACCATTTATTTGACTTTTAAAATCTGCAGGCGAAAGCACTTCAATGTATTCATTGCGAGGTGGTTTTCCACCAAAAATTGTAGATAAAAGCGACATACTATTTACTGTTTTTATTATAATTAATCTAGAACTAAAACATAATAAAAGTACTCCATTTTCAGCTTAGGATTTGTAACCTTTGTTACATAAAAAAGCGCATCCTACTAATATTTCGGACACGCTTTTTACCAACCAAAAATCATGTAATCTATCTTGCTGTTTTAGGACAAGCAATCAAACTCTATCCTTAAACATTTATGTTTTTAATGTTATTTAATTTGAACAGTATAAAAGTAGTATATAAAATTATGCTGTGATGTAACAAAAGTTACACACTCTTACTTGGTCAGTTCTTTGAAGATGATATAAACTCCCATTACCAGTACAAACCAACCAAATCCTTTTTTAAGATTTTTACCATTGATAAACTTTGACAAGTAGATACCTAAAAAGATTCCGAAGACCGAAATTGACGTGAATTTGATTAAAAACATCCAATCGATATCTAAGTTTTCAACATCTCCTATAAAACCTATTAGTGATTTAATTGCAATAATTAAAAGAGACGTTGCAACCGCTTTTTTCATTGGCAACTTGGCTAATAGAACTAGCGCTGGAATAATTAAAAATCCACCTCCTGCTCCAACGATACCTGTTAGAACACCTACTACAAAACCTTCAATTATTATTAATGGGAAATTATAAACAACAACGGTTTCTTCTTCAGAATCGTTTCGTTTATTTCTAATCATTGATATAGAAGCCACCAACATTATAAGAGCAAAGAACAGCATGATTGCTATGTTCTTAGTCATTATAAAGGAATTGATGGTAAACAATTCTTCTGGAATGGCAGGTACCAAATATCTTCGAGTTGCATAAACTGCAATAAATGCAGGAATTGCAAATACAATAGCTGTTTTAAAATCGACTAGGCCTTTTTGAATATTCCTTATGGCACCTACCAATGCAGATACTCCAACAATAAATAAAGAATATGCAGTTGCGGTTACTGGATTAATAAACATTAGATACACTAAAATAGGAACTGTTAAAATAGAGCCACCTCCACCAATAAGTCCTAAAACAACACCTATTAAAAGTGCTCCAAAGTATCCTAACAATTGCTGTACATCCATGCCTTATATTTTCATTCAAATCTAAATTGAATTTGAACGGTATTTGGTAACAAAAGTCACCTTTTATAGGTCTATAACCTTAATATTATTTCTCTGAAGCTCAATTTTACCGTTAATAGCCAACTTTTTTAGTAATCTAGAAATCACTACGCGTGAAGTATGAAGGTCTTGTGAAATTTCTTGATGAGTTACATGTATAACATCATTATGATTGACCATCGCTTTATCTTTTAGATATATAAACAAACGCTCATCCATTTTTAAAAATGCTATAGTGTCAATGGCATTAAGCAATTCAGACATACGATCATGATAACTTTGCAAAATAAATTTTTGCCAACTTTTGTATTTCCCTAACCATTCTTCCATTTTTTGAACAGGAATCATAATCAATTTCGTATCAGTTTCTGCAACAGCTCTGATTTCACTTTTAGATTGACCTAAGCAACAAGAGAGTGTCATGGCACACGTATCTCCACGTTCTATAAAATATAAGATAAGTTCATCGCCATTCTCATCTTCTCGAAGAATTTTTATAGCTCCACTCACTAAAAGTGGCATAGATCTAATGTAATCTCCTATTTCTATAAGCTTATATCCTTCTGGTATATCTTTGCAGGTGCCTACACTATTTATTTCCTGAAGTAACTCTTCTTCAAATAAATACCCATAATTTGCCTCTAATGCTTCTAACATAAATTTATTTTATGCCTTAAATATAACTCATTTGAAAAGTTTAGAAAAGCCTATCGACTTCATTTAACAAAGAATGATTTTCGAAATTACTTAAATCTACAGTCTCTTATTTTGTTGTTTCTCTTAAAACCAACTTCGTTTTTATGATTTTAGTTGTAGACTTAACCTGATCTTTATTATTTAAGCGATTAAGTAAAAGCTTTACAGATGCTTTTCCGATATCTAAAGTATGTTGAGAAATAGAAGATAATTTTGGGTCTGTAAATTGAAGTACGTTTTCGTCAGAGAAACCAATTATAGATAAATCTTCAGGAATATTATAATTCAATTTTAAAGCCTTTTGAAGCGCCACAACTCCAGATGTGTTGTCAATAGAAATAATCCCATCAACGGAAGGATTATTTTTAAATAGATCTTGAATCGTTGCATCTGCTGAATCATCACCTCTTTTTATAGAGATAACAGTCGGCTTATTACTATAATCACTAGCGTCGTTCAATGCCTCAATATAGCCATTTGTTCTAAGTTTACCGACACTCAGATCATGAATATCACTTAATAAAACAATGTGTTTTCTACCTTCAGACAATAAATGCTTAGTGGCTTCATAAGCAGCACCAAAATCATCTATAATCACTTTATCACAGTCTATATTATCTGAAACTCGATCAAATAAAACAACGGGAATGTTATGACTAAGTATTTGATTAATATGATCTACATTATTTGAAATCTGTGATTCTTCGGAAATAGACATTATAAAACCATCTACGCTTCCGTTAGATAATAATTGAAGACTATTTATCTCTTTAGATTTTTTCTCATTTGAAAGACATGTAATAATATTATACCCTTGTTTAGAAGCTTCCTTTTCGATTGCTAACAGCGCCTTCGCAAAAAAATGATTAAGGATATTAGGTATAATTACACCTATCGTATTTGTTTTACTATTCTTGAGGCTAATAGCCACCTTGTTAGGCTTATAATTAAGATGCTTAGCTAATGCTTTAACGCGATCAATTGTATCTGGACTTATTTCTTCACTATTATGTAGTGCTTTTGAAACCGTAGAAATTGAAACGTTTAATTGTTCTGCTAAGTGTTTTAGTGTTACCATTGGATTTTAATTAAGTATATAATCACTTCAATAATTGACTTACTGCTTGTTTTGTTTCGGTTACTGGTAATTTACATGAACCATCTACACAAACATAAATATAAGTTTCATCATCGTTGAATCTATTTTTCATTATAGGAATTTCACTTTCAGTAATAGCGCCAGCTACCAAAATGTTTGGCAAGTAATAACCATTAAGCTCATTAACTTTTTCTTTTGCATTAGCTCCAGAGAGTGCAACTTCATAATATGGGTTTGAATAATTCAAATAAAGATTACCCCAATTTGAATATGCTGAAGGTGATTTTTCTAAATCAACAATAATATTACTCAGCATCTGTTTTGCCATTTTAGAGTATGAATTATTTGAGTAGTAATGACTTAATTTGAATAAATTATGTGCTAAAACTGAATTTGAAGAGGGAATTACATTATCGTAAACTTCAATCTTTCTTGCTATCAAATTAGTTTCAGTATCTGACGTAAAATAAAACATGCCATTATCTTTATCAAAAAAATGGGAAATAGTATAATCCATTAATTCATTTGCAATTTGTAGCCATTCCTCATCTAAGGTCACTTGATATAAATCTATATAAGCGGAAATAAGATGAGCATAGTCTTCTGAAAATCCTTCAATAGTACTTACTTCATTTTTATAGTTGTGAAACAATGATCCTTTCTTAGAGATTTGATTCTCTTTTAGAAAGTGTGCGTTTTTTAGTGCGGCATCTAAATACTGTTGTTCTCCTAAAACTCGGTAGGCATCAATATAAGCGCTGAGCATCATAGCATTCCATGAGGTTAACACTTTGTCATCTGTTCTTGGTCGCTTTCTAGATGATCTAGCTTTAAACAATTTAGATTTCCAATCGGAAACTTTAGCTTTTAATTCTTCTAGAGACAAGCTGTTTCCTTTTAAAAACTCTTCGTTGGTTTTGGTTTTAAATAAGATGTAATGATTGTTTTCCCATTTTCCTGTTGAGTTTATATTATAATAAGATTTAAAAAGTTCAAAATCTTCTTGCAGAATAACTTTCAATTCTTCTTTAGTCCAAGTATAAAATACACCTTCTTCTAATTCTCCTTCTTCAGTTTCACTATCGGCATCTAAAGATGAATAAAACGAACCTTCATCATCTGTAAGTTCTTTTTCTATAAATTGTAATGTTTCAACCACAACAGTTTTAAACGCTTCATTACCTGAATGCTGATATGCTTTTGAATAAAGGCTAACTAATTGAGCATTGTCATAGAGCATTTTTTCAAAATGTGGTACATGCCATCTCTCATCAACTGAATAGCGAGAAAATCCTCCACCTATTTGATCATAAATTCCACCATTTGCCATTTTAGTTAATGTCAATTCAACAAAATTATTCAACTCTAAATCATTATTTTGATAACTATATCTGAATAAATAATCTAAATTGGATGGCATCGGGAATTTAGGAGCATTCTTTTGGCCTCCATCTTTAAAATCTAAAGTTGGCATCCATTTTTCATTCATCTCATTAAGAGACTCCTTTGTAAATTGAATGTCTTCTTTGTTTAATACTATTAAATCTGAATTTTTAACGCCTTGCGTTAATTTCTCAGCGTATGCAATTACTTTATCAGGATCTGTACGATACAAGTCGGACATATCTTCTAATATTTTTGTCCATTGTGTTTTTGTGAAATACGTACCGCCAAAAACTGGTCTACCATCTGGTAAAGCTATGCAGTTAAGAGGCCAACCTCCACTACCAGTCATTAACTGAACAGCATTCATATACACTTGATCCACATCTGGTCGTTCTTCTCTGTCTACTTTAATATTAATAAAGTTGTCATTCATGATTTTGGCTACAGAATCATTTTCAAAACTTTCTTCTTCCATTACATGACACCAGTGACAAGCTGAATATCCTACAGAAATAATGATGAGTTTATTTTCCTCTTTTGCTAATTTTAAAGTCTCAGAATTCCAAGCTTTCCAATCAACTGGATTATAGGCATGCTGAAGCAGATACGGACTTGTTTCATTAATTAAGTCGTTCGTGAATGGTTTATCTTCAGTTATAGCTGAATTGTTTTTGTTAGAACAACTACAAAGAAGAATTAAAACTAGTGATGAATAGATAAAAGTTTTCAATGCTAAATTTTTTATGAATATAGTGAAAATGCCACTTTAGTTATAAGCTAATGTAATTAATTAAAAAAGCGTGTTTAAAAATTTAAACACGCTTTTCATACTATTAATCAAAAGGACTTAGTTACCTTATTCTTTAATAAGTCTAATCGTCTTAGTTCCCTTGGTACTTTCTAATTTAGCGAAGTATATTCCAGAATTCAAACCAGCAGAACTTATTTGAGCTTCATTTTCACTAAAAGTCAATGTTCTTACTACTTTTCCTAACACATCATATACTGTTACTTTAGAAATTGGATTATTACTAGTGATATTCCAATTTGTTGAAGTTGGATTTGGATATGCTTTAAAAGATGCCGTATCAAATTCATCAACAGATAACGGATTTTGAGTAAGTATGATATTGTCTATAAAAACTTTTCCAGGATCTGTGATAACTTGCATAAATGGGTCAAATTTCCATTGGAACAAGTTAGTACTAGAAAACCCAAGATTCGTAAAATAAGTCATTGGTATCGATACTTGAATCCATTGTCCATTAACAATTGCTTCTTGTGTTCCAATTTCATAGGTACTCTCTACAAAACCACCATCATTACTAATCAATCTGAATTGAAAACCAGGTACGCCAACCTCAGCCCAATACATAAAATGAACAAAACCATAAGCAGACACATCATCTGGTCCACCTTCTCCTTGACCATACCCAGCAAAGGTAAAATCAAATCTCAAAGCTTTATTCTCTCCAGCGCCTGTATCTAAATCTGGCTCGCCACCTATAGTACCAAAATCATATGCAAAAGGAAATACTGTAGAATAACTGTTGGTATCATTATATATACTATAAGTTTCACCATCTGGTGCAGTTGGAATTGGAGCAGCTTCAGGATCTGGATCATCAGGAGTAATTGCAGCACCGAGTAATCCTCTAATATTATCATAAAGTGTTGTAGTAACTGGAGAAGGACCATTTTCATCTGCATTACCGTCCCATCCTGCTCCATTCCAATTTGGAAAAAAGAAGATGCTCTCAAACTCACTATTTGATGCGCCTGAAGGTGGGTTATCTTGAATATTATCAAAATCAAATGTTAACGTAGCCCATCCTCCACCAGGATGCTCTGCATGAGTAGCTCCATCAGAACCACCACCGCCAACAACTCCAACGGCTTTCGCTAAAATCCAAGTAGTAACATCAGAATAAACATCTACTTGCATTGTTCTTTGGTTTGCTAAATCTATATAATTATCTTGTAGTATTAATGCACCAGCCTGCCAAGGAGCAGAAGCTTCTTCTGTAATAATTTGTCCATAATTCCCATCAGATGCAACCATATTTGATCCAGAAATAGGTGCAGACTCAATAGTAGATGTAGTACTACCATTATCATCTATCCAAGTAGTGCCAGTGACAACAGCATCAAAGTTATCCAGCAAAGTATAAGTTTGCGAGAAGCCAAACAATGAAGTTAATAAGAATGTTAATAATGTAATTTTTTTCATAATTTTTAGGAATTTGTTATTTATACATGCAAGAAAATGAATTATATTCAATTTCACTGTTAAAGGCACCTATACAAAAACCATACAGTTGAAAAAAAAATGATTTGAAGGCACAACATAATTTAATACTTAATCAACTGAATGTAAATAAGTTAAATTAAATAAATAGAAGAAATATCAAAAAAAACAAACCTATACAAATTTAAATTTAAGGCTTCATGCTAAAAACTGACAGGTCAGCATTATTATTAGTCACAAGAATTAAGACTTTATTTTTTAAATGCAATTGCTTAACATCTCTGCTATCAAATGGCACATAAAAGCCACTTTTATTTGGAGAGACAAAATTAAAATTGTTTTTTCCATCACCTAAAAGCACAGTTCCAAAACCAGCATCATAACGTGTAGTTTCAACTTCAACTCCATAATGATTACCAACTGTAATTATATCTTGATGACCATCTTTATTAATATCAAATACAAGTGTTGATTTAATAGGTGAAATTTGAGCTTCATTAGGTAGTGATTGACTGACCAATTTGCCATTGTCATTAATAAGAATGATACTTTCAAAACTTTTGATTTCATATACAACGGCATCGTCCATCTTGTTTTCTGGTAATATATCGATCAATTTAGAGGATGCAAAACTATCATAGCTTTCAAATTTTTCAGCAACAAAAGGCATCTGCTGACTTGTGCACTCTCTGCCTCTAACTGGTACATAACCATCTTTATAAAACTTAGCTAATACAACATCATTAGTTCCATTATTATCAAAATCATTTGTATAAACTTTAAAAGGATGTTCTGCCGAAGCTTTAAACTTGTTGTTTTTACCTAAGTTACCAATGATGTAATCGTCATCACCATCATTATCTAAATCACTAGCAGTAATTGACCACCACATTCCTCTTGTGTCTTTAAGTCCGTACTTTTCTGAATCATCTTCAAAAACACCATCATTATTTGTAAGTACTTTAATTTCCATCCACTCGCCTACTATCATCAAGTCTTCATCATTATCTTGATCTATATCAGTAAAAATAGCTTCAGTAACCATTCCTATATCTGTAAGAGTTGGAGCAATTTTATTTTCAGCTTTTTTAAAATTTCCATTGTCGTTAATCAACAAATAGCTGGTTGCAGGAAATGTGTATTTTCCTCTAATGAGTCTTGTTCCAACAAATAGATCTAAATCTCCATCCTTATCAATATCAGAAGCTTTAATGCATTGAGAGCTTTGTGCAATTCCAGGTAATGCAGTTTCATTCTTAGAGAAATTACCTTGACCATCATTAATATATAATCGATCTCTTAATTGTGGACTACCAGTATTATATTCATTTCCTCCACTAGCTATATAAAGGTCAAAGTCTTTATCGCCATCGACATCAATAAAAAGACAACCCATATCTTCAGAGGCTTTGTCTTTATCCCAAGGTTGGGATATACTCTTTGTAAATTGACCATTTGATTGCTGTAAATAGAGCATTCCGCTCTGACCTAAAGCTCCTCCAATAAATAGATCCTCCAAACCATCTCCATTGACATCTTTAACCGTTGAAAAAGGTCCGTTTTCTGATAACTTATGAGGAAGGAGGATTTGTTCTTGAAAATCGTCATAATCATTTTCTTTGTGAACAAAATCAATACCTATTTCTTTAGTTGCTATTTGAGTAATAAGTGTTTCTGTTTTTTCTTCTTTCCTTTCAATAGACTTAGCATTAGAGAATTTTGCAACTATTTTAGTATTTGCTTCTACATTTTCAAAAACATTCACTTTACCGTTAGGCCAAATTACTTCTACTTTTTCTACTTCAATATCCTTACCTAAACCGAAAAACAAATTATGTTCTACTGAAGAAATAAAACCTCTTGTCACAGTGTTTTCAGCCATTTGCATTTTACCATTGTGATAAATAATAGCTTTAGCTCCTATACCAAAAGTGTTTTTCTCGGAACCTTGAATGTCAATTTTCAAGAAATTTCCAGTAGCTTTATTTTCATATACGAATGCTGGTGCATCAATATTATTAGTTATTATATCTAAATCACCATCATTATCTAAATCGCCGTAAGCCATTCCGTTTGAAAAGCTAGGTGTATCAAAACCCCAATCTTTGGTAACCTTTTCAAATTCTAAATTTCCTTTATTTCTGAAAGCATAATTAGAAATAGGTTGAGAAGGCGTGTCTTTACTTAGTTGAAATAAATCTTCGGCAGTGGCACCTTTGCTTAAATTTTGAACTTTAGTTCTATAATCATTATTATCGACATCTTTTTTTATCCCATTCGATATCATAATATCTTTCCAACCATCATTATCTAAATCTACAAGTAGACTAGCCCAACTCCAATCTGTAAAGGAAACACCAGCCATATTAGCTATATCTGAAAAGCTCCCTAAACCTGTATTAATCTGCAATGTATTAGTCATGTACTGGTGATGAGCACCAGCGTCGACCATACTATTAAATGCTTTAGTACTCATTGAAGCCATGTTCGTTTTTGAACGGTAATGGTCATCAGGAGTCATATCTGTAGTAATTAGGTCAAGTAATCCATCGTTATTAATATCACCAGTATCAGAGCCCATACTTAACTGTGTGATGTGGTTTAATTGTTCATTAATTACATTTGTAAATGTTCCATCACCATTATTATAATACATATAATCTGGTTCAGCATAATCATTTGCAACATACAGATCCATCCAACCATCATTATTGAAATCTGTAGCATTAACACTCAACCCATACGATACATCTCTAGAAATCCCAACTTCTTCTGACACATCTTTAAATTTACCATTGTCATTTCTATATAATCTGTCTCTAAAAAACTTAAATTGATCTCTCGGTATTTTATTAACAAGCAATAATTTTTTATCGGCTAGTTGATTTACTTGATACATGTCGAGGTCACCATCATTATCCATATCAAAAAAGACAGCTTGTGTAGAAAAGCCATAATCGCCAAGACCATATTTAAGAGCAGACTCTGTAAAAGTTAAATCCTGATTATTAATATATAATTGGTTTCTGCGATCCTCTGGTTTATCAGAATTACCATTTCGACTTACATAGATATCTAAATAACCATCTGCATTAACATCTGCCATGGTAACACCCCAAGTCCATCCAGAGTTCTTTGCCGCTTTAGATTTTTTAGTGATGTCTTCAAATTCAAAATTTCCTTTATTAAGATATAATCTATCAGCAACTTGGTTACCTCCAAAAAATACATCTGGTAATCCATCATTATTTAAATCACCAATGGCAACACCAGATCCAACGTACATTTGACTGTAGTAATAATGATTGAAATAAGTAGACTCTGTTATAGTATTACTAAAAGTTATACCCGTTTTTTCTTTTGGTAATAGTTCAAGAGAACCGATTAATTCTTGAGGATATAAATCTCTTTGTGGCTCGTCTTGACAGCTAAAAAAAATAGTTATGACAACGGTTAAAACTAAATATTGAATAATTGTCTTTTTCATTTTCATTTTAAATTAATTAAATATAAGAATAACAACAGCCATTTACTAGTATGCAGTTAAGAACATTGACTAGAATTTTAACTTTTCATCTTTATCCCATATTCCCCAATATGCACCAACATCACCTTCATCTCCAACTTTCCAAGATTCATCAAAAGATGAAAAATAGAACATGTCTATATCATCCTTGTTAGACCATTTCTGTGCATTTATAAAATACTTCATTGCATTTTCAAACGAAGGATGTGATCCTTCAAAACTTGAACCTAAATTTGGCCAACCCGTTTCTGTTACAATTACTTTTTTTCCATTAGCAGCAGCTGTTGCTTGAGCAAACATTTCCTTCATATACAAGAGTGAATACTCTAAAGGGCAACCTTCCCAAAACGGATAACAATTGGCTAATATGACATCACAGGCTTCTGTTATTTTTGGTCTTTCAGTAAATTCGTAATAGGCATCAACATAGCCCATAGGTATATCTGGTATGGCTTGTTTTACTTGGTTCATGAAATCTAATAATTCTTCTTCACTCAGATCTCCTCGATACATAACTTCATTACCAACTGCAGCTATATCTACAAAGCCTTGTTTTCCTAATTTTATTAAACCTGCAATTTCACGTTTGTTAATTTCGGTATCATTACCTAACCAAGCACCAACCATAGTTTTAATTCCATATTCGTGAGCTAATTTCGGTATTATTTCATTACCATCTGTACATGAAAACGTACGTATCCATTTTGTATATGGCTTGATAATTTCCATACGTCTACGAATTTGTGCTTCAGAAATTTGATCGCCTGCTTCCTGACCTTCTTCATAAGGACTAAAGCACAAACCATGCATTCCATTATCTAAAATGTTTTTGAATTCATCTTGTAATTCTTTATCAGACTTTTGGGCAAGAGTTACTCCTGCTAGTGACATTATTTTACCAGCTCTAACCGACATTGTGTTTTTTATTTTTAGTTATTATTTCACTTTTATTGTGTCTTGATGATCTAATACCATCAATTGTATTATCACTAGCTCGCTTATCAAGTTCTGCTCTGATTTCATGAGCGCGTTCTTCAGTAAGATCATATTTACGCATTACTATTATAGCGAATAATGTTCCTAATATTGGTAATCCAGAAAAGAATAGACGTAATCCAGTAATTGCGCCTTCAGACTGTGAAGCAAAGTCAGCATTAAAACCTATACTTGATAAGATTATTCCACTCAATAATCCAGCTATTGCAAATCCGAATTTTACCATCCACCAGTATATGGCTCCGAAAACACCTTCTCTACGTAATCCAGTATTTAATTCATCAAGGTCAATTACATCTGCTGTCATAGACATCATAAGCGTAAATAAACTTCCTATTCCAAAGGCAAAGAATGGTAACCCAAAAATGAACATATAGGGTTTTCCAGGAATAAATAGAAACCAAAGTAATATATATCCTAATATTGAAATACTTTGAGATGTTATAAATGCTTTTTTCTTACCCATTACTTTAGACATTCTCGTCACAATTGGTATCACCAAAAACGTAGTTGCCAAAGCACCAATACTACCAAAAAGCGTTGGCCAAATTCCTGCGGCACCAGCATCTCCATTAAATAAATAGTATACAACAATGAAAAAAGTAAATGCTGCAACAGTATTAAAAGCATTGTAAACTAAAAATGTGGCGATGCATAGTTTTCTAAATGGTTTATTTTTAAAAGCTTCCTGAAATCCATCAATGATTCCATTAAAACTGCTACCCATGTTTTTTACATTTAAGGGTGCATAATCTTCGTTAATTGTAGATTTACTTTTGATAAAAACAGCTGGAACAATAGCGCAAATCATACAAATAAGGCCAACCCATACGGCAATAGTCCTTGTTGCGACATCTGCAGATTCAAACCATCCTTGATCATACATAATTACCCAAAACCAAGGAGCTATAACCCATGCCCATTGTCCTATCCATTGAGCAACAGCCATAATATTGGTTCGCTCATGGAAATCATCACTCATTTCATATCCCATTGCAACATAAGGTACGCTGAAAATTGTTAAGCCTAAGTAAAACACAAATGACCATATTATAAAATATATGAAATTGTAATCTACACTATTTTCTCTGTGTAATTGCCACAAAATCGAGAAGGAAATACCCATTATTAAAGCACCTAATAAGACATATTGTCTACGTCTTCCCCATTTTGATTTCGTATTATCTGAAATGAATCCCATAATTGGATCTGTAATAGAATCAAAAATTCTAGGCAAAAAGAATATAACGCCCCACATCCATCCTGGAAAGCCCAAGTCTTGAACTAATACTACCATAAAAATTCCCATGGCTGCTGGAAACATTTGATTAGCAAACATACCTATACCAAAAGCGATTTTTTGGCTTAGTGGTACTTTATTAGATGTTATAGACATATTAAGGTTTTTTAGAATCGTTATTATTTTTAATCTGTTAATCTCATGAACTAGGAATAACTATAGTCTGTATTGCTTGTCCGTCAATTTTAAGATTTACACTAGTATTATTTAATATTAAGTTGAAATTTTTTGCAATTGCTTCTTCATTAAAAATCACGACAACAATAGAGTTATCTGGGTTTTTAACAGCAGTTACCATTATATTTTGATTTGTATTTTGAGTACCAATCTTCATTGCTCCTGGACGTATATACTTACTGAAATGTGACATTGTATAATAAATTGGTGTAAAATACACTTCGTCATTATCTGGATCGACAATAATTGGCGCTACACACCAATTTTCAAACCAGTTTGGTCCACCTTGTTTATCTAAAACCATATTCCAATCAATCCAACCGTCTACCCAATTATTAAGACAGCCAATAATATCTCTTGCATATCTATTTACTGGAGCATATTTAGGATGCAAATGTTTATCTTTTTCTGATGCCCAATCCCAGCCCCAATCTGTAGCTTCTTTAGTCCAGTACCATTTATCATCTCTCCATTTTGGGATTTCAGAATCTACACAACCTTCAGTTTCGATCAAATACTTATCTGGAGCCTTATCGTGTGCATATTGTAGATCTTTTGGGAAGTAATCATAAGTACTCTCATACCAATGTATAGCTGTGCCAGCAAAGTACTTTGAAGTCTCTTCATCTTTAAACATCACATCAACCCAATCTTTTATACCTGCTCTATTTTGATCGTAACCAAGTATTTTTAAATGACCTTTCCCATCGGCTTCAAGCTTTGGTCCCAAGTGGTTCTGTACAAAATCTGTTTCTTCCTCTGGTGAAAAGTGCATACTTTCCCAATTATTACCATTTCCGTGTGGTTCATTAACAGGAGTTAATCCCCAAATATCAATTCCTTCAGCCTTGTAAGCATCTAAATATTTAGAGAAAAACAATGCAAACGAATCGTAGTATTCTGGTAATAGTTTTCCGCCTACATATGCATTATTATCTTTCATCCATGGTGGTGCAGTCCATGGAGAAGCAACAATTTTAAACCCATCCTTTGAAATTGCTAAAGCTTCTTTAATCATCGGAATTAAATCATCTCGATCTTCATCAATTGAGAAACTATTCAACTCAACATCACCTTCTACTGGAGCATATGTATAATTTTTCAATGAAAAATCACATGAACTAATATGGGTTCTTGTTAGTGAGTAACGTGCACCAGATTCTCCAAAGTAAGCTTCTATGATTTTGTCTCGATTTCCTTTACTCAAACGTTGTAGTAAAGACGCTGAAGACTCTGTAAATGAGCCTCCTATGCCAGTAATTTTCTGATATGTTTTCTCCGGTAATATTTGTATGGTATCTACATTAACACCTGAAGGAAATTGCGTGATTTTGGTCAGTTTATTCCCATTGGCTGATGTTTCGAAAACTTCAACCGTTAGAGGTTTTTCTTTCTGATTACAATTCATCATTGTCAATACTAAAAGAATGCATAAGCTATATCTGAATATTTTCATATGCTTTCTTATTAATTTTTGCTTTTATTTGAGTTCAAATAACTATTCTTAATTACAGAAAATGCCTGTTTCTTTTTTCTGTCTATATCTACAATTCCCCAATATTCTTCATTCGGAGATGCGTCATAAGGAACTCCTGTACTATTTGGTGCTGATCCTCCAACATCTTGAACATCATTATTTCCAGCTTTCCACCATCCGTCTGTAAAAGAAAATAGTGTAACACCTGAACAGATATCTTTGTTTTCAAAAACATCTTTTAAAATTTGTTTTGTTGCATCTGCTTGTGCTCTTTGGTTTTCACCTTGTTCATAGTCATCTTTAGCTGTTTCCATATAGCTATCGCTACCAGCTTCAGATAAATACATAGGCTTAGAGCTTACTGATTTCCATTGTTTAAATATGGGTCCAGGTTTATCCCATCTGTAGACATTCATTCCCCAAACATCAATATTAGGACTTAACGAAAGTGCAAGTTCATTTGGTAAATCTCCATGAGCAGTTGTTGTTGGGTGAGATGTATCATTTTCATGAATCAAACCTGCAGCTTCATTCATTTCATTGTACCAATTTTTAATATCGTCACCAAACCATTCTGGATGGTAATTATATTCATTACCTAATTCCCACATCAAGATTGCATTGTGATTCTTGAATTTATTTACATAGTCAATAAATGATCCAGATTCGATATCATTTACTCCACCTTGATTGTATCCAAAACCAATAATTACTTTGATTCCTGCTTGATTAATTTCATCTAGAACTTTTACATTATTAATTGGAGAATAAACTCTAATCGTATTAATTCCAGCTTCTTTCATTAATGCTAAATCTTGTGTTAGAGTCGCAAAATCTCTTTTATTAGGGCTTCCTTTTGGTACTGGGTGATAACAAATTCCTTTAATTGTATATAAAGAATCATTTACGTAAATATGACTTTCTTTGACAGAGACTTTACTGTTTTGAGATGTACTTTCACAAGACATTAATAAACATGTTATTAAAAGAAGGGTTATATAATGTCTCATTTCAAAGTTGATTTAATTGTTGGAACCATAACGTCTTTCATTAGTTCATCTATACTTCCATTGTAAGTTTTAGTAATCGGGTTTCCATTTCTAGTTAAGCCTTCAAAAACACCTTGATCTACTAAATCCCAAAGTGCATAATTTGCTTGGCCATTAACTGTAAATAAGCCAAAATGGTTTTCGGAGCCTTTTTCATTTTGTGCATCTTTCCAGTGTTCATCAAAAGCCTCAAAATAAAAGCATGACATGCCAATTGAATTTGTCCAGTCTTTCATAAGCTGATAATAAACTCCTTCTTTATATTCATCTGTTGCTTTAGATCCAGAATCACCATATAAACCGTTAGAAAAGCTTGCCCAGCCTGTTTCACCAATATGTATAGGTTTGTTTATTCCCAAACTTTTTATGTAATTGTAAACACTAACATATTGCGACTTAGCGTATCCTTGAGCCCGCAACATAGTAGCATCAATTTTTCCTTTCTTAGATAAATCTATTTCAGATTCTAACGAGCCCCAAAAAACAGGATTATAATGAGTATCGTGCATTGGATACGTATGCATAGAAATATAGTCTACTGCGTTTATTAGTTTTACTAAGTCTTCAACATGATACTCAGTTCCACCTCCACCCCAAGACGCAAAATTATCAGAGCTAGTAATCCATAAATCTTTTGATAACACACCAGATTTTTTTAAATCTTGTAAATGATTCACCCATTTCAAAATCACTCCTGGTTGTACATAATATTCATCAGCCCATTTTACCATAGCTTCATTTCCTACAGCCAAAATTTTAACTATGCGCGGATATTTTTTTGCTAATTCTACAGCTGTTTCAACTTCTATAGAGTTTCTTTTACTTTCTTGATTATGATCTGGATGACCATCTTCTCTATAGAATGCGTTTTTACAATCAATCCACATCCCAAGCATCACATACATTTCGAAACTAGGATCTTCAGCCTTTAACTGATGAATTGCTTCGAGTGTATTTGCAGCTTGATCATAATGAACATTATAGGTTCTAAGTATTTTGACACCCATTGCATTAAGGATTTTCATATCTCCCTTAATCTCTTCAATAGTAGGTTGTATATCTCTAGTTTTCGTTCTATAGCCTCCATAAGAGATTGCTAAATACTCTGGATTTCCTAAAATATCTTTTGCGTTCAAATTTGATTGGTCTTTTACTATTATTGAGTTATTTTTATTTTTAATGGCATTATTACATGAAAACACAAGTATTATTGTAAAAAGGCATATCGCTATTTCTATACTTTTTTTCATGGATTAAATTCTTGTCTATTTTTTTAATTCAACAATTACTGTCTCTTATACACATCTGACGCTGCCGACGATCTACTCTG
>OJDV01000318.1_pt1 | contig 17572 bp, 12 predicted proteins | sample 1592911 | NCBI WGS metagenome assembly OJDV01 (sample SAMN05416860, study PRJEB24817) | seawater metagenome | isolation source: Sea water | place: Canada:Atlantic | collected 2013-11 | reverse complement strand
TAGATCGTCGGCAGCGTCAGATGTGTATAAGAGACAGGAAATGGTAATAGTTTCTGTGATCCATGTCATTTCACTATCAGTTTCTTTTCCTTGAACAGACAAACCAGCTATAGCTCGATTGTCTTCCACTCGCCATAAATCAGCACCAGCGTCGTTGCTCAAAGTCCAATCGACCCCTGCTGGGGGATTGTTGTTATCGACAGCAGTTCTATCATTATCGGAATAACCTGTTTCAAAATCATCAGACCAAATGGTAATTTGGGCTTGAAGGTCAATGCAAGAGATTCCTAGAAGAAATACGGAAATACTAATAACTCTTAATAACATGATAATGAGAATCTTGAATACTTAATAAGCTGCAAAAATATTATACGATTATAGAAATAAAAAGTTTTCATTCATGTTTTTTAAATTTATTAGCTCGAATTGTCAGAATACATACAACAAAAAGGGAGAAGTAAAAGGGCTAGTTTGAATAGTCTTGCTTTTCTGAATTGATCAGATAGTACCCAGGGCCGGGTTAAGCTAAAGCTTTCTCCGGATTTAGTCGATCAGTGGATCAAATCACCAAGCCAATGGCTTGAAATATCTTATTCTTACAAATAAAAAAAGCGAGCATTTTTAATTTGCTCGCTTAAGATATCTTTTTTGTGATTTAATCAGATAGTACCCAGGGCCGGAGTCGAACCGGCACGCCCGAAGGCATTGGTGTTTGAGACCAACGCGTCTACCAATTCCGCCATCCGGGCAATTTGAATTGGAGCGTCAAAATTATTGATTTTTTTTAGTCTGAAGAATATATTTTATTTTTATTGCTTCATTAATTCGTAAACTATTGTGGGCGCTGATAAAAATTGATATTTTTGCGCTCCTTTTTACAGCAGGAAATTATGTCAAGCAAAGTAAAAATATTTTCAGGATCAGGTACCAATGTGTTAGCACATAGTATAGCTAAAAGCTTTGGTGTTGAGTTAGGTAAAACATCATTGAACCGGTTTTCTGATGGAGAGTTTCAACCAGCATTTGAAGAGTCGGTAAGAGGTTGTGACGTTTTTATCGTTCAATCAACTAACCCTCCAACGGAGAATATGTTCGAATTGTTGTTAATGATTGATGCAGCCAAAAGAGCTTCTGCAAGAAGAATTATTGCGGTAATTCCTTACTTCGGTTTTGCAAGACAAGATAGAAAAGATGCGCCTAGAGTGCCAATCGGATCTAAATTAATGGCAAATATGTTAACCGCTGCAGGCGTTACTCGTGTTATGACCATGGATTTACATGCAGATCAAATTCAAGGATTTTTCGAAGTTCCAGTTGACCATTTGTACGCTTCGGCAATTTTTACTGAGGCATTAAAAGAGATGAATTTACCAAACTTGGTAATGGCATCTCCAGATATGGGCGGTTCTAAAAGAGCTTATGCCTACGCTAAATATTTTGAAACTGAGGTTGTGGTTTGTTACAAGCAACGTAAGAAAGCCAATAGCATTGATAAAATGTTTTTAATTGGCGAAGTAGAAGGGAAAGATGTTATGTTGGTTGACGACATGATTGATACTGCTGGAACATTAACCAAGGCTGCCGATATAATGATGGAAAAAGGAGCAAATTCTGTAAGAGCAATTTGTACCCATCCAATATTATCTGGAGAAGCATACAATCGAATCGAGAATTCTAGAATAACTGAATTATTGGTAACCGATACAATTCCACTGAAGCATCAAAGCGATAAGATCAGAGTGATCTCTGTTGCTGATTTATTTGCTAAAGTGATTTACAAAGTACATTCTTATGAGTCTATAAGCTCATACTTTATATTTTAATTAATTAAACCTTAAAAATAGATATATGAAATCTGTTCAATTAGAAGCTACAAGCCGAAGTGAAGTGCGTAAAAAATCTGCACTTAATGCACTAAGAAAGGAGGGTAGAATTCCAGCCGTTTTATATGGTGGCAAAGACAATGTAAATTTCCACGTAGGAGAAATCGCTTTTTCAAAGCTAATCACTACTCATGAAGTATACTTTATTGATTTAAATTTTGGTGACAAAACAACCAAAGCAGTTATAAGCGACGTTCAGTTTCACCCGGTGACTGATAAAGCTATCCATATTGATTTTATGGAAGTTTTTGAAGACAAGCCGGTAACAATTGCCATTCCAGTGACGTTCACAGGAACCTCGAAAGGAGTATTAAACGGTGGTAAGCGAAGAGAGAAATTGAGAAAAATGGTTTTGAGAGCATTACCATCTGATCTACCTGAAGTTGTGTCAATCGATGTGACAGAAATGAAAATTGGAGACTCAATTAAAGTAAAAGATATTACTTTAGACAAAGTTGAATGTTTAGATAACGAAAACTCTGTAATAATTGCTGTTAAAACTTCTAGAGTCGCTGTTGACGAAGATGAAGAAGTAGTAGCTGAAGAAGGAGCAGAAGCTGCAACTGAAGAAGCTGCTGCAGAATAATATAATAAATGAAGTATTTGATTGTAGGACTTGGTAACATTGGTGCTGAGTATGAAAATACAAGACATAATATTGGATTTAAAACATTGGATGCCCTAGTTAAGGCATCCAATGTTGTTTTTAGCCCGAACCGTTTAGGCGATACGGCGGAAATTAAACACAAGGGGCGGAAACTTTTGCTGGTGAAACCTTCTACTTACATGAATTTAAGTGGAAAGTCGGTGAACTACTGGATGCAGGCCGAAAAAATTCCATTAGAGAGAGTATTAATCATAACCGATGACTTAGCATTGCCATTTGGTGCGCTGAGGTTGAAGAGTAAAGGCAGTGATGGGGGGCATAATGGCTTGAAAAGCATTAACGAAGTACTAGGGGTTCAAAATTACGCGAGACTTCGATTTGGTGTAGGAAATGAATTTTCTAAAGGCAAACAAGTAGATTATGTCTTAGGAGAATGGTCTGCTGAAGAAGACGAAAAATTAGAAGAACGCTTGGATAAATGCGGTCAAATTATTAAAGCTTTTTCGGTCAATTCGTTGGGTCGTGTAATGAGTGACTTTAATGGGAAGTAATTACTGAATATCAAACTCATCAGCATCCATTCCAACAGGGAATTTTTTTCTGAACTGATATAAGTCTTCTAAGCACAATTCTATAGTTTTAGTCTCTTCTGTCTGATTTGCAGCTTTCCAAAGTAGCTCACCTTTTGGGTCAATGATCATTGAGTTTCCAATACAATTTATGCCTTCCCCATCAATTCCAATTCTATTTACCGCGGCTACATAGCTTTGGTTTTCTATAGCACGGGCGTACAATAATTTTTCCCAAGCTGCAATTCGCACTTCTGGCCAATTGGCAACGTAAAGTAGTAAATCATATTCTTGTTTTTTGTTTCTGCTCCATACCGGAAAGCGTAAATCATAGCATATTTGTGGGCAAATTTTCCAGCCTTTTAACTCAACTATTAGTCGTTCACCGCCGTCTTTGAAATGGTTATGCTCATTTCCCATTCTGAATAAATGGCGTTTATCATACTTCTCATAAGTTCCGTCAGGTCTCATCCAAATGAATCGGTTGAAAATTTGACCTTCTTCTTTTAAAATGGCACTTCCAGCAATTACCGCATTTTTGTTTTGAGCCATTTCGGCCAACCAAGTCATGGTTTTTCCATTCATTGGTTCGGCTAGTTTTTCAGAATTCATGCTAAATGAAGTGCTGAAAGTCTCAGGCAAAACGATAAGGTCAGTTTCGCCTACGAGTTTCATTTTTTCAGTAAAAGCGTTAAGATTTGCATCTATATTTTCCCAAACTAAATCTGATTGTATGACGCTAATTGAAAGGTTTTGCATCATATAAAAATAAGCTTAAATGGAATTAATAATCTCGGCTGCTTTTAGCAGAGTTTCATCTTTTTTAGCAAAACACAAGCGAAGCACTCTTCGATCAACTTTTTTATTGTAAAAAACAGATGTAGGAATCGTTGCTATTTTATGCTCCTTTGTGAGGCGTTCAGCAAATTTAATGTCGTTTTCTTCTGAAATTTTAGAGTAATCAAGCAATTGGAAATAACTTCCAGCTGTTTCACCCAATTGAAAACGAGAGTCTTTAATTGAGTTTCTAAATAAATTTCGCTTTTGCTGATAGAATTCTTTTAACTCTAAATGGTCGTTCAAACTAACTATGTATTCTGCATAAGCTTGCTGAGTAGGAGTGTGAACTGAAAAAACATTGTATTGGTGTGTTTTTCTGAATTCTTTCATCAATTCTGCTGGGGCGAGGCAGTAACCTATTTTCCAGCCTGTGGTATGATACGTTTTCCCAAAAGAAGAAATAATGAAACTTCTCTCTGCTAATTTCGGGAACCGTGCAACGCTTTGATGGTCGTAACCATCGAATATAATATGTTCGTATACTTCATCGCTTAAAACTAAGATATCAGACCCCTGGATCAGTTTTTCCAGCTTCTGCATGTCTTGAGCAGTCATTATAGTTCCGGTTGGATTATGTGGAGTATTGATGATAATCATCTTGGTTTGTTGATTAATCACCTTTTTAACTTGTTCCCAATCAATTCGATATTCGGGACCTTGTAATTCAATGTGAATTGCTTTTGCTCCTACAAGATCAATAGCAGGCTCATAACAATCGTAAGCGGGGGTAAATATGATTACCTCGTCATCTTCCGAAACAGTTGCTAGAATCGCTGTGAAGATAGCTTGTGTCGCACCTGCTGTAATTGTTATTTCTGTTTCCGGATGATAAACTCCAGTGTATAATTCTTCTGTTTTTTTAGCGATAGTTTCTCTTAAACTCAATAAGCCAGGCATAGGGGCATATTGATTCATTCCTGAGTTCATAGCTTTTGTAACAAGCTCTGTTAGTTTTGGCGAACAGTCAAAATCTGGAAAGCCCTGGGATAAATTCAGGGCTTTTTCTTTAGCGGCCAAAGCCGACATTTTTGAAAATATGGTTGTACCTACTTTAGGAAGTTTACTTTTTATGCGGGCACTCAGTTTTGGCATTCAATATTATTTACTTATTGCTGCTGAAAGAAATTCTCTGTTCATTCTTGCAATGTTCTCTATAGAAATTCCTTTTGGGCATTCTACTTCGCAAGCACCAGTGTTAGAACAAGGACCGAAACCTTCTTTCTCAGCTTGTTTCACCATGTTTAATACTCTATCTTTTGCTTCAACCTGTCCTTGCGGTAATAAAGCATATTGAGAAACCTTTGCAGCAACAAATAAAGAAGCCGATGCATTTTTACAAGCTGCAACACAGGCTCCACAACCAATACAAGCTGCGGAATAAAATGCCTCATCAGCATTTTCTTTATTAATAGGAATAGAGTTAGCGTCTTGTGTATTACCTGAGGTATTTACAGAAATGTAACCACCTGCATGTTGAATACGATCAAAGGCACTTCTATCTACCATTAAATCTTTAATAACAGGGAAAGCTTTAGCTCTAAATGGCTCAATGTAAATTGTTTCTCCATCTTGGAAAGAACGCATGTGCAATTGGCAAGTTGTTACCAATTTCGCTGGGCCGTGCGGCTCACCATTAATGTAAAGTGAACAAGATCCACAGATTCCTTCACGACAATCATGATCAAAAGTTACAGGGCTTTCACCCTTCTCAATTAGACCGCCATTTAAGATGTCTAACATTTCTAAAAAAGAACTGTCAGGAGAAATATCGTTTAACGGATATGTCTCTAAACTACCTTTGGCATTGCCATTTTTCTGACGCCAAATTTTTAATGTTAAGTTCAATGTTTTTGCTGCTGACATACTCTACTATTTATATGAACGAGTTTTTAACTCTACATTTTCAAATTCTAAATTTTCTTTATGAAGTACTGCATCTGAGGGTTTTCCAGTATATTCCCAAGCAGAAACATGAGTAAATTCATCGTCTCTTCTTAATGCTTCCCCATCTTCAGTTTTATACTCTTCACGGAAATGACCACCGCAAGACTCTTCTCTTTCCAGTGCATCTCTCGCAAACAATTCACCTAATTCTAAGAAATCGGCTACTCTTCCTGCTTTTTCAAGCTCTTGATTTAGCTCATCGGCTCCACCTGGAACTCTAACGTCTTTGTAGAACTCATCTCTTAAAGTCGCAATTTCAGAAATCGCTTCGTTCAACCCTTCCGTTGTTCTTGCCATTCCTACTTTGTTCCACATAATTAACCCTAATCTTTTGTGGAAATAGTCTACTGTTTTCGTTCCATTGTTATTTATTAAATGAGCAATTTCATCCTTCGCCTTTTTTTCTGCTATTGCAAATTCAGGTGAGTCGGTTGAAATTTTACCTGTTCTAATGTCATTTGCTAAATAATCGCCAATAGTGTATGGCAATACAAAATATCCATCAGCTAGGCCTTGCATTAATGCAGAAGCTCCCAATCTGTTTGCTCCGTGATCTGAGAAGTTTGCTTCTCCAATGGCGTACATTCCTTCTACATTGGTCATTAAATTGTAATCAACCCAAAGACCACCCATGGTGTAATGCACTGCTGGGTAAATTCTCATTGGTGTTTTGTATGGATTGTCATCGGTAATTTGCTTGTACATATCGAACAAGTTACCATACTTGTTTTCAATTACTTTTGCGCCGAGTGAAGTCACTTCTTCTTTCGAAGCATTGGAAATTCCTTTTACAAGAACTTCTTCTTTGCCGTAGCGTTGAATCGCGGATGCAAAATCTAAGAAGACACCTTCATTTGTGTCGTTTGCCACTACTCCATATCCTGCATCACATCTTTCCTTAGCTGCTCTGGAGGCTACATCTCTAGGAACTAAATTCCCAAAAGAAGGATATCTTCTTTCTAAGTAGTAATCTCTATCTTCTTCTTTAATGTCAATAGCTTTCAGTGTTCCTTTTCGAACAGCGTCAGCATCCTCTAATTTTTTAGGCACCCAAATTCTTCCATCATTTCTCAAAGACTCTGACATTAAAGTCAGTTTCGATTGCTGAGTTCCGTGAACCGGAATACAAGTTGGGTGAATTTGAGTGTAGCAAGGGTTCGCAAAATGAGCTCCTTTTTTATGCGCTTTCCACGCAGCAGTTACATTTGAACCCATTGCATTTGTAGAAAGGAAAAATACATTTCCATATCCTCCTGAACCTATTACAACTGCATGTGCAGAATGTCTTTCAATTTCACCAGTTACTAAATCTCTTGCAATAATTCCTCTTGCTTTACCACCAACGATAACTACATCTAGCATTTCGTGGCGGTTATACATTTGGATTTTACCCTTCGCAATTTGGCGATTCATTGCTGAATATGCTCCTAAAAGCAATTGTTGACCCGTTTGGCCTTTGGCGTAGAAAGTTCTAGAAACTAGCACACCACCAAATGAACGGTTGTCTAATAATCCACCGTAGTCTCTCGCAAAAGGAACTCCTTGCGCAACACACTGGTCAATAATGTTAGTAGATACTTCTGCTAATCGGTAAACGTTTGCTTCTCTTGAACGGTAATCTCCACCCTTAATGGTGTCGTAAAACAGTCTATGAGTTGAATCGCCGTCTCCTTGGTAATTCTTTGCTGCATTAATTCCACCTTGAGCCGCAATAGAATGTGCCCTTCTTGGAGAATCTTGATAACAAAATGCTTTTACATTATAACCTAATTCAGCCAAAGTAGCAGCTGCAGAACCTCCAGCTAATCCTGTACCAATTACAATAACATCTATGTTACGTTTGTTAGCAGGGTTAACTAAGTTAATGTTGTTTTTATAGTTTGTCCATTTATCTTTTAATGGACCTTCAGGTATTTTTGAATCTAATTGTGACATACAGAAATAGATTAATGACTAGAGTTAATAAAATGGAAAAGAGCAATAAAAATGAACCCTAGCGGAATCATTACAGCATAAATATTTCCAAGTAATTGTATTGTCGGAGCGAATTTTCTATTCTTAAATCCAACCGATTGGAAGGAAGATTGAAAACCATGCAAAAGGTGTAGTGCTAGGAAAATAAAAGCCAAACAATAAATCCCAATACGAGCAGGATCGACAAATTTATGTTGCAGTTCAGTAAAATATCGAAAACCGCTTTCTCCGGCCAATTTTCCACTCATGTCTCCATCTATAAATTTTGTTTTTATCTCTGGAACCCAGAAGTCATAGAAATGAAGACCTAGAAATAACATGACCATAATTCCTGTAATGATCATGTTTCTGCTCATCCAAGAGGAGTTTGCTTTGGCATTGTTGAATGCATACTTAATTGGTCGAGCATTTCTGTTTTGGAGTTCAATAACTATTCCCATTCCTAAATGGAGAATAACACCAAACATTAGCACCGGTTGCATCAAGAATTGAATGAAAGGGTTCGTTCCCATAAAGTGAGATACCTCATTAAAGGTATCAGGGCTTATGACCGATAAAAAGTTGATAACGAAGTGTTGTAACAGAAATATCAGGAGGAATAAACCTGATAGAGCCATTAAAACTTTTCTAAAAATGGATGTTTTCGAATTTTCCATGCTTCTCTAGGAGTAAATAATTATTAGATATTCAAGGCTGCAAAGGTAACCCTTGAAGTGATTATAACAAAGGTTGAAATGACGTCTAAACTATTTAGAGACATTCTTAATAAGAACAAATTCGGTATATTTCAAAAATAACAACAGAAGGTCAAATTAGTTTTCGAAAAATAAAAAATGGCCCTATCAAATGAATGATAGGACCATTTCTCGCATAATAGAAGAAATTAATGGATAACCACCGTTTCAACTCTATTTTCTGATTCGTTTTGCAATGAAATATAATAAACTCCTTTTTCTAGGTGAGTAAAATTAAATTGCTTTGTTTCCTTTCCATTAATGGTTGGTTGTTCCGAGTGAATCAATTGGCCTAATGCATTTCGAATAGTAAGTAGGAAAGTGCTTTTTTCATTGGTTTTATATGTTAAACTGAACTCCCCATTTGATGGGTTTGGATGAACTGATATAATCAAGTTACTATCCACCGCAGTTTTTAAACCAGTAGGAACTGGTAGATTTCCCATATTCAATCTAATCACAGGATTTTGACGGACCCAACTCCATCCTGCTGGAGCACTTGCTATGTCAACGAAACAAGTTACGTCGTCTTGAAAAGGCAAAGATGATGCATCTTCATAAACTTCAAAACTGTTGCCGCCGTTTGTATTGGTGACTTCCCAGCCGACAACATACTGCCCTGAATCTAATCCATTTACTATAGCTGTACCGTTATCTAATCGTAATGTCAATAATGTATCAATAGCCAGAATGGTATAAGGAATAAAAGAAGTTGCTACTAAACCTGTAAAAGCTGCGTTTACAGTAATAGCGTTTTCATCAAATGACCAAATTCTTGGTAATATTTCAACACCAAGATTAGCCGAGTCATTGGACACAGCGAACGTTATAGATGTTGGGATTTTTCTTGTACCGCCATTTCCCGTTCTTGATTCTATAATGTACATAGTGCCAAATTTGTCACCTATAGCAGTCCCAGCTCCTTGGTAATCTCCGGGACCTGTTCCTCCTCCATATCCATTATCATCTCTCGCGAAAATAGTGTCAGAAGTAGTAAATGTATGACTGTAGGTTTCATTGCCAAGATTTTCGTCAATACTGTCAGAGTTGGATATTATATCGACTCGAAATTCTCCTAGAACTAGTGGCACAAAAAGCGGCGAATTGTAAACTGCACTATCTAATTGATAAGGATTGAGTGTTACGGAAGAGGAAGAAACGTTAAGTACATTTCCTAACCCAGGATTTCCCATAGGATCTTTAACATGTATAAAGTCTCCTTCTAAATGAACTCCGGTTAAGGTATTACATCCATTATTATAATTGACTCCCGATAATCGAAGTGGGGTAAATAGATCGTAAGGGATTTGGCTATAGAATGGGTTAAATGTATAATCATAATTGAATCCAGGGTTTGCTCTTCGTATCTCTAAATCATTTTTCGGCCCTTCTATTATGGCAAAATCATCAATCATCCAATAGTAATGAGTCATGCCTTCAGCAAGAATTCTAACCTTTATACTAGTTGCATTAGCTGCGGCGGAACTTATATTAATTGTGTTGGTCATTGTTCCGCTAGCAGCATTAATTGCGATAGCATTTGACGCATCATAACCTGTCCATGTTACAAAGTTATCTGTACTTACATGAAGTTCTAATCTACTTGAACTAGAACAGCAATACCTAAGCGATTGCTGATACTTTACCCAAACATTGCATAAACCATTTGGGTTTGCTCCATTCTTAGTTAAGTCAATCGAACCTGATAGAATAGATGTGTACATAGCAACAGCTCCAGTTGGAGGGATAGGAGTATTGAAAAACCCAGCATTTAGAACCATAAAGCCATTACTAGCTGTGGTAGAGCTAAAAGTAGGCACATTTAGTGAAAACGCTCCTGGTGTGTAAACTGTATCCCACCTCCAACCGAAAGGGTTGGGATTGTTGTTTACCACACTCCATCCTACAGGCAGCCCGCCATTAAAATCTTCATAAATAAGGGTGTCACCAAAAGCTTTTGAATTAATTTTTGAAGCCTTTAAAAAGTCTGGGTCGACAGTTTTTGGAGTGCTTGATAAAGCTGCTTGTACTTGAGGAATGTTAAATTTTTGCTGGGCTATGTTTTGGGAATAGCCAAAGAAAGAGCAGATTAAAAAGCTCGATAACATAAAGTGTTTCTTTTTCATAATTGTAAGTTTTAAGTACTAGGTCAAAAGAAAGCAAGAGCTTAAGGCTTTTCTAGGGCAAATTCATAATTGAGGCATTTGAGTTCATAGTTAAATGAAAAAGCCCCATTCTAAAAATAGAATGGAGCTTTCAACTTGTGTTTAATTAAGAAATTTCTCTTGCTATAAGGTTAAAGCATATTTATTGTACAACAACCTTCTTTATAATTTTCTCAGCACCATTCTCAAGGCTTACAAAGTAAAGACCTTTTTCGAATTGTGTTAAATCCATTTGTTCAGTAACAGTTCCATTTACAGTGATTACATCAGTGTAAACTACTTGTCCTAACATGTTTCTTACATTCAAATTGTATGTTACAACTTCTTTAGATGTAACAGTCATTTTGAATAAACCCTTGTTAGGATTAGGAGCAATAGTGAACTCAGTAGATGAATTAGAAACACCTTTCAAACCAGTTGGAATTGGAAGTGATGACATGTTCAATCTAATTACTGGGTTTTGAGGAACCCATGTCCAACCCGCTACAGTGTTAGCTAAGTCCATGAAACAAGTTACATTGTCTTGGAATGGTCTAGATGAAGCATCTTCAAACACTTCAAATTGTTTAGTTCCCAATTGGAAGTTTGTTACTTCCCAACCAACTACATATTGTCCTGAATCCATACCAAGAGTAGTTGCTGGTCCAAAATCTAAAGGAAGAGTTAATAATGTATTTGTATCAGAGGCTAATACCGTATAAGGAATAAAAGAAGAAGCTACTAAACCTGTAAACGCTGCGTCTACTGTAGCAGAATCTTCATCCCATGACCAAATTCTTGGCAATATCTCTACACCAATATTGTCTACATCGTCAGAAACAGCAAAAGTAATTGAAGTAGGAATCGTATGCACTCCATTACCTGTTCTAGATTCAACAATGTACATAGTTCCAAACTTGTCTCCATTTGCAGTTCCACCACCTTGGTAATCCCCAGGGCCAGTTCCACCACCATATCCGTTATCATCTCTAGCAAATACAGTATCAGAAGTTATGAAAGTTTGACTATAAATTTCATTTCCTAGGTTTTGATCAACACTATCAGATGTAGCAATCATGTCTACTCTAAATTCACCTAAAGCAGGAGGAACAAATCTTGGAGAGTTTGTTACTACGTAATCTGCAGTATCTCTTGTATTTCCTGATTGCAATGGTAATAATGAAGAACTAGTAGAGTATACAAGACCAAGTCCTGTATTAGGTAATCCAGAAGTATCTGATGTATGGAAGATGTCTCCTTCAATTCTAACTCCAGTTAAATTATTAGAGCCGTTGTTGTATACTTCACCTGACAATGGAAGTGGTGGGAATAAATCGAAAGGGATTTGACCATAAAAAGGGTTGAATGCATAGTCAAAGTTGAATTCCAAATATGGTGTTCTCAACTCCATATCATTCTCTGGTCCTTCAATTACAGCAAAATCATCAATCATCCAATAATAATGAGAGTTAGCTGAAGATAAGAATCTTATCTTAATATCTGTCTCGAGAGCAGCAGAAGTACTAATATTGATTACATTGGTACCAGCAAATGCGCCATTTACAGCAATATCATTTGTAGCATCGTATTCAGTCCATGTTACAAAGTTATCCGAACTTACATGAAGTTCCAATTTGTTTGAACCGTTACAGCAATATCTAACTGCTTGCTGATACGTTACCCAAACGCTAGGTATGCCGCCTGGATTAAGTCCTCCGCTTGTAAGGTTTATATTTTCTGATTCAAAATATGTATCCATAGGAACCGCTCCTGTTGTAGGAATAGGAGTGTTAAAGAAATCTGCTGTTAATACCATAAATCCATTTGCTGCAGTAGTTGAAGCGATGGTAGGAACATTTGTAGAAAATTGACCTGCTACGTAAGTTGTATTCCAAACCCACTGAAAGTTGTTTGGGCTATTATTAACTACGCTCCAGTTTAATGGCAAGGCGCCGGCAAAATCTTGGTAATACAAGGAGTCTCCAAAAGCTTTTGAATTGAACTTTGATTTTTTTAAAAAATCAGGATCAAGTGATTTTGCTTCTGATGATAAAGCTGCAGGGGGAGCGAAGCTAGTCATGTTTGTATTGCTCAATTTGTTTTGAGCAAAAGCAAAACATGACGCTAAGACCAAGCCTGACAGTAAAAAGTAATTCTTTTTCATATTAAAAATTTAGTTAAACAATTATTTCAATTCATAAAGATAACAAATTTTTAATATTGAGCTCATCTTTTTAATGAATTGTGTCCTAAAAAAGACAATTGAAGTAGTCGTAATGTTTAAGTATACTCTTCAATTGAAGGGCAACTGCAAATTAGGTTGCGATCTCCATATGCATCGTCTACTCTTCTTACGCTTGCCCAGAATTTATTTCCTTTTTGCCCTTCCATTGGATAAGCGGCTTTAGATCTAGTATAGGGTAGATTCCATTCATCTGCAGTGCACATGTATTCTGGATGTGGTGCATTTTTTAAGACGTTGTTCTCTTTTTCAGAGTTTCCATCTTCAATCGATTGTATTTCTATTCGAATAGACTTCATTGCGCCAATGAAACGGTCTAATTCTTTTAGGCTTTCACTTTCTGTAGGTTCTACCATCAAGGTTCCGCCAACCGGGAAAGATACAGTAGGTGCATGGAAGCCATAATCAATTAGCCGTTTTGCTATATCCACGACTTCGATACCTGCCGATTGCTTGAAATGCCTGCAATCTAAAATCATCTCATGCGCAACAGTTTTGTTTTCGCCTTGATATAAAATTGGATAATCTCCCTCTAATTGCTGTTTGATGTAGTTTGCACTTAAAATAGCAGCCTCTGTAGACTTGCGCAAGCCTTCTTCGCCAAGCATTTTAATATATGCGTAAGAAATAAGTAAGACTAAAGCACTTCCGAACGGAGTTGCAGAAATTGCAGAAATTGCTTCTTTATCTCCAATTTGTACTACTGGATTGGAAGGTAAAAACGGAGCAAGGTGCTTTGCTACACCAATTGGTCCCATGCCTGGTCCACCACCTCCATGAGGGATAGCAAATGTTTTGTGAAGGTTGAGGTGACAGACATCTGCTCCAATATTTCCTGGACTAGTTAAACCAACTTGAGCATTCATATTGGCACCGTCCATATAAACTTGTCCACCGTGCTCATGAATTAAATCTGTAATTTCAATTACAGACTCTTCGAAAACACCATGAGTAGATGGATAGGTAATCATTAATGCTGCTAAATTATCTCTGTGCAATTCAACTTTTTCTTTTAAATCTTCCAGGTCTATGTTGCCTGCTTCGTCACATTTTGTAACAACAACTTTCATTCCTGCCATAACAGCACTAGCAGGGTTTGTGCCATGCGCTGATGAAGGAATAATTGCAATATTCCTGTGATGATCACCTCGACTTCTATGGTATGCTCTAATAACCATTAAGCCAGCATATTCTCCTTGTGCCCCGGAGTTTGGCTGCAACGATGTTTGGTAGAATCCTGTAATTTCAGATAAATCCCTTTCCAAGTTGTGCAGCATCTCCAAGTATCCTTCTGTTTGGTTTTGAGGTGCAAATGGATGAATGTTGGCAAATTCATTCCAGGTAAGAGGAAATAATTCTGTTGCGGCATTTAATTTCATGGTGCAAGAACCTAAAGGAATCATGCCATGCACTAAAGAAAAATCCTTGTTCTCTAAACGTTTTATATAACGCATCATTTCAGTTTCTGAATGATAGCTGTTAAAAACAGGATGTGTTAAGTAGCTGCTTGTTCTTTTTAGATTTGAATCAATTGTTGAATTTCCTTCAGCATTTTCAATCGAGCTAAATGATTTTCCTTTGAATTCAGCAAACAATTTAATTAGGTTATTCAGATCGCTGAACTCCACAGTTTCGTTAAAGCTAATTGCAAACTTCGTTGAACTTACTTTTCGAAGATTAATACTTTGCTCTGAGGCAAACGAAATAAGATCATCTACTTTGCCACTTGTATCTTCGATTAATAAAGTATCAAAGTAGCTTGAATTCAAAACGTTGTATCCGAAATTTTTAATTTCTTTTGCTAAAGTCGAAGCATAATTATGAATTCCTTCTGCGATTTTTTTAATTCCATCTTTTCCGTGGTAGACGGCATACATGCTTGCCATAACTGCAAGTAAGACTTGAGCAGTGCAAATATTTGAGGTTGCTCGGTCACGTTTAATATGTTGTTCTCTTGTTTGCAGAGCCATCCGCAATGCAGCATTACCATCCGTATCTACAGAAAGACCAATAATTCTTCCTGGAATGCTTCTTTTGTAACTATCTCTAGTGGCAAAATAAGCTGCATGCGGCCCACCAAAACCTAAAGGAATTCCAAATCGCTGAGTTGTGCCACAAACAATATCTGCTCCCCATTCTCCTGGTGAAGTGAAAAGCGCTAAACTCAATAAATCTGCCGCAACAGTTACCAAGGCTCCTTTTTCATGAATTTTAGTTGCAAATTCTTTGTAATCTTTTACTTCCCCGTTAATCGATGGGTATTGAAGTACAGCGCCAAAAATATCATCTGAAAAATCGTAAGTGGATGCATCTCCAATGATTAGTTCAATTCCAAGAGGTTCGCTTCTTGTTTTTAAAACGTCTAAAGTTTGTGGAAAGCAATCGTCTGCAACAAAAATCTTTTTAACGTTGGCCTTTTTTAATTCTTTTCCTCTTACGTTGTACATAAGAGTCATTGCTTCAGCCACAGCTGTTCCTTCATCAAGAAGAGAAGCATTTGCTAAGTCCATTCCGGTGAGGTCAGTCACCATAGTCTGGTAATTCAAAAGGGCTTCTAATCTACCTTGAGCAATTTCAGCTTGGTAGGGAGTATAAGCAGTATACCACGCAGGATTTTCTAAAATGTTTCTCTGAATTACCGCAGGAACTTTTGTGTTATAATAACCTAACCCAATATAGCTTTTAAAGACCTTATTTTTTGATGCAATTCCCTTTAAGTGATTAATGTATTGGTATTCACTCATTGGTTGACTCAAGTTTAAAGGCTTTGCCAATCGAATTGAGTTTGGGATAGTTTTTGCAATTAAACCTTCAATGCTATCTTCTTTAATAGTTTTGAGCATTTGGGTTATGTCCTGATCATTTATTCCAATGTGTCGAGAACTGAAAGGAGCTGAAGTCATTTTCAAAAATTTAAGACTGCAAATATAATTTAAAGTTTATTTTATTCGCATCACATGATGCCGATGAAACGCATTAGAATAGATAAAGTTTTTTAATTACATTAGCTTTTGTTAAAACCCTTTTATCTAATTGTTTATGAAAAAATATTCTTTGTTTGCTCTTCTCTTTATACTTGGTTCATTTTATGCGAATTGCCAAGATACTCTGCGTTTATTAAATGGGAAAGTGATAGAAGTGTCAATAGGAAGTGTTTCTGAAGAAGTAATAACATTTCAGTTTAAAAACACTAAAAAGTCGAGTTTTCAAGAAAGAACTACAAATGAAATCTTTTCTTTTAAGAAAAATGGGCAAAAGGAAGTTCAAATTTATAAATACAACCCGGATAGAGGGAATGTATATAAAATTGAAGAGATGAAGAAGTTTATTTTGGGTGAACAACATGCAGATAAATATCATGGAAGTGTTTTGACCAAAGTATCAGCGATTGCAGTAGGTGCTGTTGCCGGATATTATGTTGCTGAAGGTGGAGGACTAATTGCTGCAAGTCCTATTGTATATTCTACGTTAATGATGATTCCGAGTGTTCATGTTCAAAAGAACAAATTCAACAGCGACTTGAGGCAGAATTCCCCTTATCGCCAAGGTTATTCTAGAGTTGCGAAAGGCAAGCGATTTTTAAACAATTTGGCGTATACAGCGATTGGAATGGTAGGGTCTTTTATCATTTTTGAATTAGCAGACTGAAACCCTAATTAGCCTTAAAAACTAGAATAAATAGAAATGTTAAAATTTGAAAAACAGATTGAATGACTTTTAATAACACGTATGGGTTTGCTGAAGAACTCGATAATAATGATGACTTGAGGGGATTTAGAAATGAATTTCATTTTCCTCAACATCATGGTAAAAACAAAATATACTTTACTGGCAATTCTTTAGGGCTAATGCCTAAAAAGGCAAAAGATGCACTGCAACAAGAATTGGACGATTGGGCTAAATTTGGTGTTGATGGACATTTTGATGCAAAAAATCCATGGTTTTCTTACCATGAACCTTTTAAAGCTAGCTTGGCAGAAGTCGTCGGCGCTAAGCCTTTGGAAGTAACTCCTATGGGAGGGCTTACTTCAAACCTTCACTTTTTAATGGTATCCTTTTATCAACCGAAAGGAAAACGAGTCAAACTGTTGTGTGAAGGAAAAGCTTTTCCTTCTGATCAATATGCATTGGAAACACAAGTGAAATTTCATGGTTTAGAACCAAGTGAGACGATTGTTGAGTTGCATCCAAGAGAAGGAGAAGTAGGAATAAGAAAAGAAGATATTCTTAGTAAAATAGAAGAGCTAGGGGATGAACTAGCTCTTATTATGATTGGAGGAGTGAATTATTACACTGGCCAAGTTTTTCCTATGGAAGAAATTACGAAGGCCGGTCATGGCGTGGGAGCTATTGTTGGTTTTGACTTAGCTCATGCTGCTGGAAATGTAAAATTAGAACTTCACAAGTGGGGTGTTGATTTCGCTGCTTGGTGCTCTTATAAATATTTAAACTCCGGGCCAGGAAGTGTTGCAGGTATTTTTGTTCATGAGAGACATTCTGAAAGTGAAGAATTAAAGCGGTTTGCAGGATGGTGGGGAACTCCCTCTGATGGCAGATTTAAGATGACAAAAGGATTTATACCAGCTCCTGTCTCTTATACACATCTCCGAGCCCACGAGACAGGCAGAAATCTCG
>OJDV01000317.1_pt1 | contig 17598 bp, 16 predicted proteins | sample 1592911 | NCBI WGS metagenome assembly OJDV01 (sample SAMN05416860, study PRJEB24817) | seawater metagenome | isolation source: Sea water | place: Canada:Atlantic | collected 2013-11 | reverse complement strand
AGTTGGAAACCATCGGTTGGCCGCTTGATACCGCTATCCATGTTGTGTCGCTCCGCTGCTGCAAGCCAAATACCATGGCACTGGTATATATGCATATTACAGAATCAATTGATCTGAAACTTTTATTTGGCAAAAGTCTGCTTCCGGCGGCGGATTCAGCTGATCAATGCAACACAGCTTATCAGGAGCTTGACCTCAGAACAGAGGTAGCCCAATTATGCATGCTTCCCGCCCAAACTCGCCTTTCAGTTAACAAGGCACATAATCAGTCCAGTCCCATTTGAATATTAATAACGCATTGCGATGTGCGGCGACACCTTGCACACTGACATTTTAGGCGCATCCGCCCGTGGATGGCGCACAGTTCTTGTCACCCAAGACGGCCTTTTAACGTCGGGCTATCGATTTGGGAGGGCATGTAAGATCGGAAGGCCAATCATGCAAACACCAAACTTACCTGCCATTCGCGCGCTCCAGCCCAAGTACGTTTGGGCAATGGATGAGGTTAGTCTGACAGCTCAGAGGCCGCCGCCATCCACTGATCAAGCGCCTCGATCTCTTCGGCAGACATCCTGAGGCCAAGCCGTGAGCGTCGCCAGACCACGTCTTCGGCCCGAAGTGCAAATTCATGGTCCATTAGCCAGATGATTTCGCGTTCTGTCAGCGTACATCCGAAGTCGCGACCAAGATCCGACTCTGTAGTCGCATCCCCCAGTAAAACCCTTGCTTCACTGCCATAAGCCTTCACCAAACGGCTCGCCCAAAAGTCATCGAGAAAAGAGAACTCGACCTTGAGATCATCAATCAGTCGCATCACGCCGTCCACCGGAAAATCCCCCCCCGGCAGAGCCGAACCGGCGGTCCAGCCTCCCGTCGTTTGAGGGAAGAAGGGCGCGACTTTTGCCAGCGCGTCTTCCGCCAGTTTTCTGTAAGTCGTGATTTTTCCACCGAATACGTTCAGCACCGGGGCTGCGTCATCGCTTTGATCGAGCGACAGAACATAATCGCGGGTGGCCGCCGTAGCGGAACTTGCCCCGTCATTGTAAAGCGGGCGCACGCCAGAATAGCTCCAGACTATGTCATCTTGGGTAATCCGTTTTTTGAAATATCCAGACACGAAACTACAAAGGTACTCGGCCTCAACCTTGGTGCATTCCGGCCTGACTGTGGCGTCGATGTGATCAGCATCAGTTGTGCCAATCAACGTGAAGTCATTTTCGTAAGGAATGACGAAGATGATCCGCCCATCTTTACCCTGCAAGAAATAGGCCTTGTCGTGATCATAGAGCTTGGGAATCACGATATGACTGCCGCGCACAAGGCGCACACCTTCTTTCGAGTTTATCTTTAATGTGTCCTTGATCACGCTCCCGATCCAAGGTCCACTTGCATTGATCAATACACGGGCATTAATTTGGGTTTCTGTGCCAGTGCGCTGATCTTTGAGCGTGATTTTCCAAAGTCGGTCAACGCGTTCGGCTAAAGTCACTTGGGTTCGGGTCAGGATTTTGGCTCCCCTTATTTTGGCGTCGCGGGCATTCAACACGACCAGACGGGAATCTTCGATCCAACAGTCCGAATATTCATAGCCCCTAGAAAACTTGTCCTGCAACGGCACGCCAGTCGGATCGGACTTCAGGTCGACGGTGCTGGTGCGACGTAGAATTTGTCGTCCTCCCAGATGATCATACAGAAAAAGGCCAAAGCGGATCAGCCAAGCCGGGCGGCGACCCTTCATCCACGGCATCATTGTTTGGAGCAGGCGCGACGTCGGAGTTCCCCCTTCAAACCGCATGTCCTTGTGATATGGCAGCACAAATCGCATCGGCCAACTTATATGTGGCATCGCACGCAGTAACGTCTCGCGTTCTTTCAGCGCCTTTGCGACCAGCCCGAATTCAAAATACTCTAGGTATCGTAGCCCACCATGAAACATCTTGGTTGAGGCCGACGACGTTGCCGATGCTAGATCGCCCATCTCGACGAGCGTCACTCTCAAACCGCGCCCTGCGGCGTCACGTGCAATGCCGCAGCCATTTACGCCTCCGCCGATAACAAAAATGTCTACGATCTCTTTACCGTTTTGCGTATGTAAAATAATGACCTCCTTAGGTTCGGTGCTTATTGGCAGATCGACGTAACCAAAGGCGCAATTGCACAAAGAACGCACGTTCCACGCCGGTTCGTACCAACCGAACAGACCATATCAACAGCGCCGCTGCGCCAGCAATATGAAGAAAGAATAGGATTATGTTTGTTTCACCCATCGATTAGGACCTCACAGCTAATTTTGGTGACTAGCATTTGCTCGGATAGAACAAATGAGGGCCGTCAAATTGACCGACAGGAATGACATGCGTTAAAATCCCGCCACGCATTTCATGCAACAAGAACGCGCCGGGTTCTTTTGTCAGGCAGTTTGGGGCACCTACGCGCAGATCCATTGAAACGGCATGAGACGTTCCCGGAGCTATTTGACAGATCACACTGCCAAACATTGCAGTGATGTTGCGATGTACATGGCCACAGACCAGTTTCAATTCGCCTTGGTATTCTGACAAGATGGTTTGCAATTTTCTGCTGTCGCGCAGATTTTGAATATCCATTTTTTCAATGCCGATCAGAATGGGCGGATGGTGGATCGCCACGATGACTGGTTTCTTGTGTAAAGCCGCCAACATGTCTTGCAAATAGTCAAGCGTCGTGTCGGTCAGGTGCCCGTGCGCCGCGCCCGCGACATTCGTATCCAACCCAATCAGAGCCATATCTGCAAATTCAGCAGACAAGTTAATGGGGCCGGATCTTGGCATCCAGTCCTGATCGGCAAAGCCCGCATGCATTTTGGTCACATCGTCATGGTTTCCAGGGATGGCACGGTACGGGATCGCAAGCGGTTCCATGATGTTACGGAAACGTTGATACTCCTGTGCAGTACCAAAATCAGTCAGGTCTCCGGTAACAATCGCCATATCGACAGGTCCGATATCGGGGAGAATTCGGTTGATGGTTTCGACGCAAGACTTGAGCGACGCTCCGGTATCAACTCGGCCATAGGCAAGTTCGCCTTTTAGCACGATATGTGGGTCGGAGATCTGAATGATTTTGGTCACGCTTAGACTGCTCCTTCGGGCAAGAGCATCAAAGCCTCGGGTCCGATCGCGACCTTGACACGCTGACCAACCTTCGGAGCGCTTTGGCCGGCGAAAACCGACGTCAGCAAATTGGGCGTAATGCCCTTGATCCCAATCCGGTAATGTGTGCCAAGAAAGGTTATAGTTTCGACCTGACCACATAGCGGGCCATTGTCGTCAATTTTGACGTCCTCGGCCCGGACAAAAACATTTTGGCCTGTACCTTCGCTCGGTAGTTTCAGCTCACCACCTTCAAGTATCAGCACATTGCCTGTGTTTTTCCCATCGAGAAGCATAGCATTGCCAACAAAGCCCGCGACAAAAGCAGAGTTTGGATTGCGGTACAGTTCTTCCGGCGTCCCACTTTGGACAACACGGCCATTCGACATGACCGCAACGCGGTCTGCTATTGCCATGGCCTCGTCTTGGTCGTGCGTGACGAAAATCGCTGTAATATTAAACTCACGTAAGAGTACCGCTAACTCGTCACGTAAAACTTCGCGCAGGGATGCATCGAGGGCTGAAAGAGGTTCATCCAACAACAGCAACCTAGGGCGCGGCGCAATTGCGCGCGCCAGAGCCACACGTTGACGCTGACCACCCGAAAGCGCGCTAATAGCACGCGCCGAAAATTTCTGAAGCTGGCACATTTCCAGAACTTCTGTCACGCGCGCATCAATCTCTTGCTTGGGTAGTTTTTGCATTTTCAGCCCGTAGCCGATATTTGCGCGTACCGACATGTTGGGAAACAGTGCGTAAGACTGAAAGACCATGCCTACCTTACGTCGCTCGACTGGCAGAGACGTAACGTTGTCTTCGTCAAACCAGATATCGCTACCCGCATCAGGTGTCTCTAGGCCTGCGATAATTCTGAGCAAAGTGGTCTTTCCGCATCCCGATGGCCCAAGTAGCGAGACAATTTCGCCGTTATTGACAGTCAGTTCAGTGGACAGAAGCGCTCGGGTTCCATCTGGATAAGTTTTGGCGGTGTTGGTAAGTCTAAAAGTCATTGGGATATCCTTTGTGCGCGTGCTGAGGCCCATTGCATGGCCATCAAAAGCGGAACGATGAGTACGAAGAAGACGAGGGTGTAAGCAGACGCTACCTCAAGCCGCATGGATGCGTAGCTGTCGGCCAAACCGACTGGCAGTGTCTTGAGATACGGCGTGTGCAACATCCAGGTCAGGTTGAATTCGCCGATAGAGAGTGTCACCACTGTCAGCGCGCCGGCCAGAATGCCGGGCATGGCGTTCGGTACGACGATGTCGCGAAACCTTTGCCATGGTGAAGCACCAAGCGAGGCGGCACCTTCTTCCAGCGTTTTAAGATCCATAGAGGCAAGAACCGCAAGAATGGAGCGGACCATGAATGGCAGTGTGTAGAGCACATGGCCAACAAGGATAAACGTCCAAGAGGCGCGAAATCCCTTCATTGAGCCGTAAAGTTGCAAGAGCGCTAATGCCAACGCCAGACCTGGCACGGCGAGTGGTAGCGATATGAACTCTTCCAGCAGACGTGACAGCCAACCGGGATGCCGCGCTAAACCGTAGGCGGCTGGTAAGCCGATTATCAGTGTCGCAATCAGGCATGTAATAGCCAGCCACATCGACAGGAAAATACTGTCTGCATAAAGCTCCCAGACGCGAAACACCCACTTCAGGGTTAACCCCGAAGAGATGCCCTGAAAATAATTCGCAGTGACGCCCGCCATAACCGAGAGGATCATGGGCACCAGCAGGAAAGTACAAGCCGTTAAGGTGACAGTCAGTTGCAGTATTTTGGTTTTTGTTTTGAACATATCAGCCTCCTGCTGCGACGGTTGTGCCCGAAAGGCTACGAGCGATTAGCAATAGAGCCCAGGTGACAATGCCCAGTACAATCGATAGGGCTGCCGCCATGGCTATGTTGGCGGATAGAGTGAATTCTGTGTAGATCACCATCGGAATTACATCGATGTTGGTTGCCAGCGTGAAAGCCGTTCCAAAGGCACCCATTGCAGTTGCAAAGGCGATCGCCCCTGCCGCGACCAACGAGGGCATCAGACCAGGCAGGATCACATTCACCACCACACGGTAGGGCGAGGCTCCCAACGTGCGTGCAGCTTCCTCCAGCTCGGGGTCCAGCTTTTCGGCTGCCGCCATCACCGTCAGCAAAACACGCGGGATTGAAAAATAGAGATATCCTAAAAACAACCCGACGACTGAATAAGCAAAGACGACATGCCCCGGGGTAATCTGGTTGACCAGCCCCTGACGGCCACCCAGCAGGATGATCAAGAAACCGATGACCACGCCTGGAAAGGCCAGTGGAAGCGTCATTATCGACAGCAATATACCACGTCCTTTGAAGCGGTTGCGCGATAGGAACATGCCAGCGGTTGTTGAGATGGCGAGCGCGGCAACAGTGGTTGCAAGTGAAACCAGTACCGTCAAGACCAGAGTATTAAGATAGCGCGGTTTGCGCAGGATATCGAGATATATCGCCCATCCGGCCTCACTTTCACCGGATACCATAAATAGGCGCACAAGGGGCAAGGCAAGAAAGGTCAGCGAAAAGATAAAGAGGGGCGTGAGGCACGCCAGAACGAAGGTTCGATTTGTCATGATATGTTGCAAGAGCCGGACAGATGTCCGGCTCTTCCTTTCAAAAAGGGTTACTTGATGTCGGAAAGGTAGCGTTCGCCAAATGCGGCTTGAGCTTTTTCCATTTTGGCGTAGTCCACGGCAACAGCACGCTCATAGTCGCTTGCTGGCAGGAACTTGGCCGCTACATCCGCTGGCAATTCAACTGGGCGCGCAGGTTGTAGGTATGCGTTCGTCCAGATCGCTTGACCCTTGTCAGACAGGATGAAGTCCAAGACGCGTTTGCCAAGTTCTGGGTTTGGCCCGTTGTTCACAAGGCTCATCACGTAAGGCACCCGTACCGAACCTTCGCATGGCAGGACGAATTCAAAATTTCCGTCCTCTTCGTATTTGCCGCGATAGGCGTTGAAATCATAGTCAAACAAGATCGGAATTTCGCCCGAAACAACCCGCGCATAAGAAGTTTGCTTGGGCACGATTGGAGAGTTTTCCGCCAATTCGTTGAAGAACTTGATCGCTGGGTCGAAGTTGTCCAGATCACCGCCAAAGGCAATATTTGCGGCAACTGCACCTGCGTAACCAACAAAGGCTGATGATGGGTCAAGATAACCGACCATCCCTTTATATTCCGGTTTGGTCAGGTCGGCGAAGCACTGGGGAACTTCTGCACCAGCCAGCGCATCTACGTTTACGAAAAACCCCAGCGTGCCATAGTGGATAGCAAACCACTTGCCGTCAGGATCTTTCAACCCGTCTGGGATCTCGTCGAACTTGGCGGGTTTGTAAGCCGTGGCAACTCCTTTATTACCAGCCTTGATACCCGTGGTGACGCCATAGTAAGCGACATCGGCAATCGGATTGTCCTTCTCGGCCAACAACTGACTGAGCGTCTGACCAGAGTTTTTATTATCATGCGGCATCTGAATATCGATTTCTTTGTCGATGGCTTCTAACATCGACGCCCAATCAGCCCATTGCGGCGGGCAGTTGTAACACACGGCATCTTCGGCAAGTACCGGTGACGCTAAAGTCATTGCCATGAATGTGGCTGCTAGTTTATATCTCATTTTAATCTCTCCCGTTGGATTTATGGTTCTTCTTGGTTGGATTGTTTGACGGCGAAAGGGTTGCAGCCTTTTCGCCGTCTGCTCTTTCTGCAACCGGAGATGCAAGACTGCCTCCGGTGCGGAAACTGAATGTTAGTTCGGGGTCTGGTAGGATAGGTGCTGGCGTGCCATTGATGACCGACAATACAGTACTGGCGGCTCCGCTGCCCATCATTTTTGGATCAGTCACAATTGTCGCCAAACTTGGCTCTACCATAGTGCCCACTTCGATGCCGTCAAAGCCGACAATCGACAGATCCCCCGGCACGGTTAACCCTAGTGATCGAGCACTGCGGATTGTCGCAAGCGCCAGAAAATCATTGGACGCAAAGATCCCAGTGAGGGTCGGGTTTTCCATTAAAAACTCTCGGAGCAGGTTGGTCAATTCTTGGCTATCTTCATCAATTTCCAGTAAAGCGGGTTTTTTCATGCCGTTGCGGGAACATCCTTGTACAAACCCCTGGTGCCGTTGTCGCGCACGATCGGAGCTCTTAAACTTGAGCGCCAGAAATCCAACATCACTGTGGCCCCCTTCGGCAAACGCATCCGAAACCCTTGATGCCGCCGAGCGATCATCAACCGACCAGCTTAGCTCATCATCAGGGGCCATACTGAACAACAAACAATGCGGTATTCCGCGGCTCTTAATAGATTTCAATCCCTCACTGGAAAGCGCGTCACTAACCGTCAGCACAAATCCGTCTACCTGTTTGGCCGTCAATGTCCGAATGGCCTGCGTTTCAATTTCAGGGTCATAGTTCGTGCACACAAGCAGGGTTTGATATCCGGCTGCATGAAAAGATTCCTGTGCCCCCTGAACCGCGTCCGCATAGACTGGGTTTGCCAATGACGGCACGACGCAACCGATTGTCCGAGTGGTACTGCTCTGCAGGGAACGCCCGACTTCGCTGAATTCAAACCCAAGTGTGTCAGCGGCTGCCTGGACACGTTGGCGCATTTCAGCACTGGCCGAGCCAGTATTGTTTAAAACACGGCTAACAGTCGCCACACCACAACCCGCGCGCAGTGCAACATCTTTGATGGTGGCCGGTTGTCGCAATTTTCCCCCTCCCAGTGGAAACGTTTCCAAATGTTTAGCAGATCACTCGATTTCGTGCAAGAAAATTTGCAGAAATATAGTGATTCACATTAAAATCAATATCTTAAGATTGCTTGCTTGACTGATACCAAGAAATTTTTGGTAAAATCCAACCAATTGATCACAGGCTGACCCATCTGATTCTGGAATGATGAAAAATGCCCGAAAATGCGCCCATCAACCTGCCGACAACAATAATTTGACTCCAACAAAAGAACCGAACTTCATGACAGAAATTCAGCCTTTGGCCGCTCAGAACTATTTGATGCAGAGCCTTCGAGATATTTATTCCCGTTCAACATGAATGAGGGCCCAACGCTACGAGACCCTTCGATGACGTCACAATAATGGTCGAGAGCTACTCACTACGCCGCAGACTATACGAGGTTCCAGCCCGTTGTTAGACTGAATAATGACTTCACGATTAACACCTTATATTTAATTGAGGACTATAGTATTTTAGCATCCGCTTTTAGTGAGCACTTCACAGTGATGCATCCATTAATGCCCTTGCTTTTCAATTTGATCTAATTAGCAACAGATTGACCTACTGAGCCCAGTTGCTGGAATGCGATATTCAATCTATCAACCATGCTTTTTTCACCCTCGCGGAGCCACTTCCTAGGATCGTAAAATCCTTTGGCTGGCGCACCGGTTTCCGGATTCAGCTGGTATTTAAAGGCCGATGTATGTTCTTCCACATAAGCCCCGACACCCTTGGCGAAGGCGAATTGCGTGTCTGTATCAACATTCATCTTGAACACACCGTAATCAATGGCCGCGCGAATATCAGTCGGATCAGATCCTGAACCACCATGAAATACAAAATCCAATGGATTGTTCACCAAGCCATGTGTCTTTTGCACCAAAGCCTGTGAATCTTTCAAAATTTCAGGGCGCAACATCACATTACCTGGGGCATAAACCCCGTGGACGTTTCCAAAAGCAGCAGCAATCGCAATTGTCCCCAAACCTGACAAGCGATCATAAGCGGCAAGTACTTCTTCGGGTTGCGTGTAAAGTTTGGCATTATCAACCTCGTCAATATCCTGGCCAATACCATCTTCTTCACCGCCCGTTACCCCCAACTCCATTTCCAACGCAATTCCAGAATTGAACATCCGTGGCAACATATCTTCGCAAACACTTAGATTGTCTTCAATAGGCTCGTCAGACAGATCCAGCATATGTGATGAATATAGTGGCGCCCCAGTTTGTTTGACCGACCGTTCACTCATTTCGACAAGATCACGGACCCATGGGATCAATTTGCGGTTTGCATGGTCGGTATTGAGCACAACACAAACGCCGTATTCTTCTGCCATAAGTGCCGTATGCCGTGCCGCAGAAACGGCTCCCAAAACCATTGCTTTATGTTTATCTGCCAAAGAGAGCCCAGCAAAAAATTGCGCCCCGCCATTGGACAGTTGTACAATGACATCTGATTTGTTTCGTGCGGCAGCCTCTAACACAGCGTTCAAAGAATTAGTCCCAACAACATTTACTGCAGGCAGGGCAAAACGGTTCTCTTTACAATTTTGGACCAACGCTTTGTAAGCGTCACCCCAAACCACACCGGGTTTTAATTTTAAACTCATTTGTGAATACTTTCTGTTTTGCGATTATGTATATTACGACTCATGCCAGCTAAGGATGCATTATGGAAACGGTCGGTCTTATCAGGATCCTATCATCCTACGCTTGTAATGCTGTCATTCGTTTCAGCAAATGCTGTGTGGACGGATGCAGACCCGAAATTGGGGCATCTCCTGACACAACGGTCGCAATCTTGACCGCTGCTGTTTTACCCAACTCTACGCCCCATTGATCAAACGAGTTGATGTCCCAAATCGCGCCCTGCACAAAAACTTTATGCTCATAAAGCGCAACTAAACGACCCAGTGCGAATGGCGTCATCTCTTTGTAAACGATTGATGTGCTGGGGCTGTTGCCGTGGAAACTACGATGAGGCGCGAGCGCCTGCGCGACATCTTTACCCACACCATCTGCCAACATTTCGGCCAGAACTTCGTCTGTCTCTTTGCCCAAGGCCAATGCTTCGGATTGCGCCAGAAAATTTGCCATCAACAATTCATGATGCGCGCCCAAACCATGCCCTGGCTGTGCGGCCATCAGGAAATCAACAGGCACGATATCCGTGCCTTGGTGCAAAAGCTGGAAAAACGAGTGTTGTGCATTTGTGCCCACTTCGCCCCAAATGACAGGTGCGGTTTGATGGCCTACAGGGTCGCCAGCGCGGTTTATAGATTTACCATTACTCTCCATATCCATCTGCTGAACATAAGCCGGAAAGCGTTCCATGCGCTGATCATATGGCATGATCGCCAAGGTGGGTGCACCCATGATATTTCGGCGCCAAATCCCAATCAGCGCCAACAAGACTGGCAGGTTTTCCGCCAAAGGCGCAGTCTTAAAATGCAGATCCATGTCGCGAAATCCGTCCAGCATTTCGCGAAAATTTGCAGAGCCAACAGCCAGCGCCAAAGGCAACCCAATGGATGCGCACAACGAATAACGTCCCCCCACCCAATCCCAAAACCCAAAGACACGATCGTCAGCAACACCAAACTCTTGTGTCGCATTCAGGTTAGTCGATAGGGCCACCAAATTTTGGCCAACTTCACTATGAGATAATTCGGTCAGCAACCACTGTTTGGCGGTGTGTGCGTTGGTCATTGTTTCTGACGTGGTGAATGTTTTAGACGCGATCAGTAATAACGTGGTTGCCGGGTTAAGTTTCGACATTTTGTCATGGAAATCAGTGCCATCTACATTTGCAAAGAAATGCATTTGCGGCCCCTCTTCTCCATAAGCCGCCAATGCTTTGACCGCCATCACGGGCCCCAAATCAGACCCGCCAATGCCGATGTTTACAACATCCGTAAACCGCTTACCGCGTGTGCCGGTAATCTGACCATCGCGCACCGCGTCTGCAAATGCTAGAAATGCATCCAGCGTCGCATTCACCAATGGCGCAGTTAGTTCCTCGTCAACGCAGTAGCTATCAATAGCCTTGGCGCGTAGGGCTACGTGCATCACGGCCCTATCCTCGGTTGTGTTGATGTGCTCACCCGCAAACATCGCATCGCGCTTGGCTTCGACATCGCAAGCCTCAGCCAGTGCCAACAAGTTCGTCCACGCACGGTAATCCACACGCTCCTTAGAAAAGTCGATTGTAAGATCATCTTTGGTGGCAGAAAAATCAAGGAACCTATCTGGGTTTTGTGCAAACAAATCGCGCAAATGAATGGATCGTAAGCGCGCCCAATCGTCTTGCAGGGTTTGCCAGAAAATGCGGGCATCTTGGGTCATGACAATACCATCACGGAATTACTGGCCAATCGTTCAATTTTTTCCCAGTCGCAATTTTTAATGGCATTTTTTGGGGCTACCCAAGACCCGCCAACACATTTTACATTTGGAGACGCCAAGTATTCAGATGCATTGTTTAATGATATACCACCCGTCGGGCAAAAAGTAATTTGGGGCAGCGGCGACGCTAATGATCTCAAAAACGGTGCTCCGCCTGCGGCCTCTGCTGGAAAGAACTTTTGCACAGTGTAGCCGCGTTCCAAAAGTGTCATTGCCTCGCTTGCAGATGTTGCCCCTGCCAACAGCGGCAAACCTGCTTGTTCGCAAGCCTCAATCAAGATATCCGTTGCGCCAGGAGACACACCAAACGTTGCGCCAGCAGCCACCGCATTTTCCACGTCTTGGGGCGTGATTAACGTCCCAGCTCCAACAATACCACCTTCGATATTGGCCATGACCGCGATTGCATCCAATGCACATTCTGTGCGCAAAGTAACCTCTAGCACAGGCAAGCCACCCCGAACCAACGCCATTCCCAAATCACGAGCCGTTGACAGATCATCGACTACCAGCACAGGAATAACAGGGGCCAATTCACAAATTTCCAAAGTTCTTTTACTGGCTTCAATTGGTGTGATTTTGCTCATCTTATTTTCCTTACAAATTAAAAACGGAGGCACCCGTTTCTGCTGGCCCCGCATTTTTGCGGAACATATCAAATAATTCGCGACCCAAACCGATGTTATTACTGCTTAGATCAGGGTGTTCGATCTTGCGCTCAAAAATAGTATCATCTTCAACCGCCAAGATACCTAGAACAGCATCAACTGTTACGATATCACCATCACGCAAGTAGGCAATTGGCCCATTATCCAAAGCCTCTGGCACCACGTGAATGGCGGCGGGCACTTTACCCGATGCGCCAGACATACGGCCATCGGTGACCAAGGCCACCTTAATGCCTCGCCTTTGCAGCACCGCCAAACAAGGCGTCAGATTGTGCAGTTCAGGCATCCCGTTTGATCGTGGGCCTTGGTAACGCACAACAACGATCACATCGGATTTAAATTCTTCGGCTCGAAATGCATCTAGTACAGATTTCTGATCGTGAAATACACGGATAGGCGCTTTGATGATGCGACGATCTTCTGCCACGGCAGACACTTTCATCACGGCGCTGCCAAGATTACCTTTAAGATTGGAGAGCCCACCAGACGCTTGAAATGGGGTGGTTGTAGTTGCTATGATCTTGCTGTTCAAAGATTCACTGACACCAGTCACCCAACCCAGTTCACCATCTACCAACTTTGGGTCCTTGGTGTATTCATTCAATCCTTTGCCCACGATGGTTTGGGTGTCATCATGCAACAATTTGGCATTCAACAATTCGGAAATAACCAAACCCAGTCCACCCGCGGCATGGAAATGATTTACATCGGCCAACCCGTTTGGATAAACACGCGCAAGTAACGGCACCACTTGGGATATCTCAGCGAAATCAGACCAATCTAAGACGATGCCACTGGCACGCGCCATTGCTAGCAGGTGGATCAACAAATTTGTTGATCCACCTGTTGCCATCAACCCAACAATGCCATTGATGTAGGCACGCGCATCTAGGATCTGTGCAACGGGAGAATATTGCGACCCCAGATCTGAAATCGCCAAGGCTTGACGAGCACCAAACTGCGTAAGTGCATCACGAAGTGGCGTGCTTGGGTTAACGAAACTGGAACCGGGTAAATGCAACCCCATGAATTCCATCAACATCTGATTGGTATTGGCAGTGCCATAAAACGTACAAGTTCCCGGCCCGTGATAGCTAGCCATTTCAGACGCCATCAAAGCTGAACGATCCACTTTGCCTTCTGCAAAATCTTGGCGCACTTTGGCTTTTTCGTCATTGGCCAATCCTGTACTCATCGGCCCTGCCGGCAAGAACACAGCTGGTAAGTGACCAAATGTGGCTGCCGCAATTACAAGTCCTGGAACAATCTTGTCGCAAACACCCAGATAGACGGTGCTGTCAAAAACATTATGTGCAAGGCCAATGGCTGCGGACATTGCAATTGCATCGCGGCTGAACAAGGACAGCTCCATACCCACCTGGCCTTGCGTAATTCCATCACACATAGCAGGCACGCCAGCTGCCACTTGCGCTGTACCACCAACCGCACGCGCTGCATCTTTGATCAGTTCGGGGTATTCCTTAAACGGCTGGTGGGCAGACAACATGTCATTATAGGCAGTAATAATTCCGATATTACCCGTCTGACCCTCGATCAAACGATCCTGATCATCCCCCATCGGGGCATAGGCGTGAGCTTGGTTTCCACAGGTCAAATGTGCGCGCTTTGGGCCGTCCTTGCGCGCACGTTCCATACGATCCAGATAGCCTGTACGCAATAGCTCTGACCGCTTTTGAACTTTACTGGTAACGCTTTGAAGTATTGGATGAATAGACATGGTTTATCCTAATATGAAAAGTGAACTTGAATGGGGTTATGGGCTGTCATCAACGCTTTGATCGGGGCCAGTGCCACATTTTGTGTATGTAGAGCACGATTTAACGCTATACGTTTTTCAGCACCTGTGATCAATAAATGTAGATGACGTGACGCGCGTAGCATAGGGGCCGTCATTGTTAAGCGAACCTCATCTTGACTGCTAGGATGCACCGCCAAAATTTTGCGGCCCTCAGGATCCATCAACGCCTCGTTCAAACCGTCCATTGACGGAAACAGACTAGCAGTGTGCATATCGGCACCCATACCTAAAACACAAACATCAAATGGACCCATATTGGCAATGTCTTCACCCAACTTTTGCGCTAACTCGTTGGGTGTCAAATCATCATGCCAAAATGGAAAAAATTGACAGTTTACGGCCTTATTTTGGATCAACGCATCGCGAACCAGCCGAGTATTTGATCGATCTGATGTAGTAGGCACAAACCGTTCATCCGTCAAAAATACGCAGATTTTTTCCCATGCCAAGTTCTTCTTCGACAGCTCTTGCAAAAAAGGTAATGGCGTACTGCCTCCTGGCACCACCAGACTAGCTGAGCCCTTAGCTATCAAAGCATCGCGCAACTGTTCCGAAACGCGGTTTGCCAAGCCGCGCATTTGCGTCTCTATTTGTTCGTATTCGATCATATCAATCATAATGCACCCAAACTTTGCCAACGACGATGATCGCGCGCCATCATTGCAATCGCTTCTTCTGGGCCAGAACTACCAACCCTATACTCCAACGGTGCAGCTTTGCTGGCATCCCAACCTGCCATTATTTCATCCACCCAAGCCCACGCCGATTCCAGCTCGTCGCCGCGCATGAACAGGGTTTGGTCACCACGAAAAGTATCCATGATCAGGCGCTCGTAAGCATCAATAACTTCCATTTCACCCGCGATTTGCGCGAATGACATATCAAGGGGCGCGTTCATCAACCGCATACCACCAGGCCCCGGCTCTTTTACACCGATGTGCATTGTAATGCCTTCTGATGGTTGCAAGCGGATGACCATTTTGTTTTGATAATCTTCACCCAGATCCGGAAAGATAGAATGCGGTAGATGTTTGAAAACCACCACGATTTCAGACACCTTATGAGAGAGAGCTTTGCCCGTGCGTAGATAAAACGGAACCCCCGCCCAACGCCAATTTGATATCTCTGTTTTGATGGCCACAAAACTATCGGTGCGCGAGCTTAAACTGTTCACATGTTCTTTAAACGACCCATTCGCACTACAATACTGACCGCGAACCGTATCGGATACTTTAACGGGCGCCAGAGATCGTATCACTTTTAGTTTTTCGTTTCGAATATCATCCGCATCAAAACGTGCTGGCGGTTCCATTGCGATCAGGCACAGCAGTTGCATCAAGTGGTTCTGCATCATGTCACGCATCGCACCCACAGCATCATAATATTCACCTCTCCCGTTCACATCACCCGTTTCAGCCACGGTAATTTGAACATGATCGACGTAATTATTGTTCCACAAAGGCTCTAGCCAAACATTGGAAAAGCGCAACGCCATCAGGTTTTGAACGGTCTCTTTACCCAAATAATGATCGATACGATAAATTTGATTTTCATTGAACACAGCGCGTAACGTTCGATTCAACATCTGCGCTGATGTCAAATCCGTTCCCAACGGCTTTTCCACAACCACGCGTGTGTCAGGCGTAATCAATTCAAAACTACTTAATTTTTGGGTGCACGATTCAATTAGTGACGGACTAACTGACAAATAATACGTGCGAATATCATTAGGGCCTTGTGCTATAATAGTGGATAATTCTGACCACCCCTTATCGGCTCGTAAATCCACACTTTGATACGAAAGCATCTGACAGAATTTATCTAATTGATCTTCACAATAAACCGAACTGGGTACGAACTCTGTTAAGGCTGCGCGAATACGTTCTTGAAACGCATCTATGCTCAAATCTTCGCGCGATGCGCCAATAATGCGTGAACTATCCACAACCTGCCCTGCTACAAATCGTCGAAACAGGGCCGGCAAAATTTTACGTCGCGCCAAATCCCCCGTTGCGCCGAATAGGATAAGGTCAAATGTACCAACGGGGATTGTTTGAGAAACCATCAATCCATCCTAATGCAAATTGCCCAAGACACGTGCCGTGTCTATCATTCGATTTGAAAATCCCCATTCGTTATCATACCAAGATACAACACGCACCAACCCATCCTTGGTCACACATGTTTCTGGATCCGCTAAATCGTTAATAGCAACTACTTCGATATCCGAATGATCATATTCAATGATAGAACGTAGAACTAATCTGCCGATGCGACCAAAGCCGTTGATTGCGATATTGAGGGTCATTCAATAAATCCTAGGTTGGTGTTGTTAATATTACCGTTAGCGTTACCGTTACCGTTACCGTTACCGTTACCGTTAGCGCTAACGTATAGAATGAGATTCGTCAACACGATTGGGTGATAACTTCTAACGTGACTTCCTTGGCACATCCGTTATTGATATATAAATGAGCGAAAACCTTACCCTCAAAGATGTTGCCCTAGCGGCGGGTGTCAGTGAAATGACCGCCTCACGCGCTATGAGAAATGCAACAGACGTATCTGAAAAAACCCGCGAAAAAGTAATACAAGCCGCCGCTGCTTTGGGTTATGTGCCAAATTACATTGCGGGGGCACTGGCATCAAGTAAGGTGAACTTAGTAGGCGTGGTTATCCCATCTGTGAAGAGTTACGTTTTTTCAGAGGTTTTGGATGGCATATCATCGGCACTTAAACAGTCCATGTTGCGTCCTGTATTTGGGCTAACAGATTATAATCTAGATACAGAAGAAGAAGTCATTCGTGATATATTGGCATGGCGCCCTGCAGGTTTGATTGTTGCAGGTCTGGAACACTCTGAAAATGCGCGAAAAATCTTGCGGAATACCGATACGCCTTTGGTTGAAATTATGGATGTTGATGGCGATCCAATCGATTCTTGTGTAGGTATTTCACACTATCGCGCAGGTTTTGATATGGCACTTGCGATTGTCGCCAAAGGGCATACAAAAATTGGATTTCTGGGCACAAAAATGCCCTTGGATTTTCGTGCCACCAAACGGTTCAACGGATTTGTGGATGGGCTTAAATCAAAGAATATAACTTTGTTAGAGAAAGAGTTGTACGCGTCGGGATCCACGATTCAAAAAGGCAAAGAGTCGACGGCAGCCATGTTGCAACGCAACCAAGACTTACAATGTATTTATTGCTCGACCGATGTGATCGCGATCGGCGCGGTTATGCATTGTATGGCTGCAGGCATTTCCATTCCAGATAAACTGGCTATTGCTGGATTTAATGATCTATCCATGACATCTGGCCTGCCAATTAATTTGGCGACAACAAATTCCATGCGCTTTGAAATAGGAAAGACCGCTGCTGAACTGATATTGAAAAGCAATGGTCGAAATGCGGACACTTCCCCGAAACGGATCGAGTTTACACCTTCTGTGAAATTGGGTAACAGTATATAGATTAACATATCCGCACTTATGTGCTTTAGTTGGGTTTATAAATTTATCACTCCCTGATACGCGCAATAATTACCCTGTTCGCGAAATTAAATTCCCTGTTAATTTCCTTAGGGAAATCGCCTATAACACACTGTAATCAGGTGTCTATTACAGGTCAAATTCTTCAAATCTGGTAAAAAACGCATATTTTCCCTGTTCTTTCCCTGTTAGCAGGGAAAATTGGTCGAGACTGGATAGCTCCAGACTGCGCACAGCACCATCAAATTTCATGTCTAACGTCAGCACTTGTGGGACAGAATTGAGTGTTTGAATAAGGGAGGGTTT
>OJDV01000316.1_pt1 | contig 17653 bp, 14 predicted proteins | sample 1592911 | NCBI WGS metagenome assembly OJDV01 (sample SAMN05416860, study PRJEB24817) | seawater metagenome | isolation source: Sea water | place: Canada:Atlantic | collected 2013-11 | reverse complement strand
TCTACACAGAGTAGATCGTCGGCAGCGTCAGATGTGTATAAGAGACAGATTTTTGCTCAAAACGAATAGTTGAAAAAAATAATCCCACATGTTATAACTTCTGCCAATCTATTATGCGGTTGTCTAGCGATAACTCAAATTGCTGAAAGCAATTTACTAATTGCCTCCTTACTAGTTCTATTGGGCGCCTTTTTTGATTTTTTCGATGGTCTTGCTGCTAGGGTACTAAAGGTAGGATCTGAACTAGGTGCGCAATTAGATTCTTTAGCAGACATGATCACTTTTGGCCTTGTTCCTGCCTATTTAGCTTTTGAATGGTTAAATCAGCTAGATTATAGCATTTTGAACTATTCAGCGTTTTTAATTGCTATATTTTCAGCCGTTCGCCTTGCAAAGTTTAATATCGACGATCGCCAAAGCACTTCATTCATAGGTGTTCCAACACCTGCTAACGCACTATTTTGGATTTCCATTCCGTTGATATTTTGGCAAGTAGAGAACGACATTCATTTCATTTCCGCAGAATTTTTGCTCCCAATATTTAATTCATTCTATTTCATTATCGCCGCCATTCTCCTCTTCTCTTATCTTCTAATTGCCGAACTACCATTGCTTGCTTTAAAATTTAAGCACCTGAGATGGAAAGAAAATGAATTTCGAATTCTGTTAATTGTATTTTCAGTGGTTTTAATTTTCGTTTTTCTTTTCGCAGCAATTCCATTTATCCTACTTTTGTATCTGATTCTATCAATCATAGAAAATAACTTACAAGCAAAGCAATGAAGTTCAAAGCTGAAATCGACATCATGCCTTTAAAGGCTCTATTAGACCCTCAAGGAAAAGCAGTTACCTCAAGTTTAAAAAACTTAGACTTATCGGAAATTGATAATGTAAGAATTGGGAAACATGTTACTTTAGAAATTAATGCAGCAGACAACGCGGCAGCTGAAGCCAAAGTAGAACAAGCTTGTAAAAAGATTTTAGCGAATCACCTTATGGAAAGCTATACGTATCAAGTAGAAGCTCTTTAGGTAAAGTATACCATCATTCGCAGGTAGAAAAACACTTCCAATTTGTCGTGAGGTATTTTAACATATAGCTATTTCTTGCGGAATAAGGGATTGCGTTTCAATTCGAAATTCTTTCCCAAGTATACCTTTCTCACTTGTTCATCTGCTGCTAATTCCTCGGCAGTTCCAGCCTTTAAAATATTACCTTCGAATAATAAGTAGGTTCTATCTGTTATGGCTAATGTCTCATCCACATTGTGGTCAGTAATTAAGATTCCTATGTTCTTTTCTTTCAAAGAAGCAACAATCGCCTGAATATCTTCAACCGCAATAGGATCAACTCCTGCGAAAGGCTCGTCTAGTAAAATAAACTTTGGGTCTGTAGCTAAACATCGAGCAATCTCTGTTCTTCTTCTTTCTCCTCCTGAAAGTAAATCCCCTCTATTTTTACGAACATGTTGCAATCCAAACTCATCCAATAAACTCTCCAATTTTACTTTCTGTTCAGATTTAGAAAGTTTCGTCATTTCAAGAATAGCCTTGATATTATCTTCAACAGATAATTTTCTAAAAATAGAAGCTTCCTGCGCCAGATAACCAATTCCGTTTTGAGCTCTCTTGTACATTGGCAAGTCAGTAATATCTTCCTCATCTAGAAATATCTTCCCCCCATTCGGCGTTACTAAACCAACAATCATGTAAAAAGAAGTGGTTTTTCCCGCTCCGTTAGGACCTAGTAATCCTACAATTTCTCCTTGACTTACCTCGATCGAAACTCCCTTTACAACTGTACGTTTCTTGTATTTCTTGATGATATTTTCTGCTCTTAGCTTCATGCTTAAAATTTAATATCCAATGTCCCCCGAATACCGTATTCAGAAACATTATTATGATCTAAATAGTTTAAACGCTTCAAACCATCAATTCTTATAAATTTAAAGATATTTTCTATCCCAACAGATACTTCTATGTACGGCACATCCAATTCAAAAGAATTCTCAGGAAAAATCAATTCCGATCTATGCCGATCACTCAATTTTCCTGCCACCGTTCTCATAGAAATTACTTCACGCCATTTCAATTTTTGCATGATTGGGAATTTATTTAAAAAGAACCCATCGAAATGATGATTTATCATCACAGTAGCATATTCATCACTAATGAATTCGAAAAAATTCATCAAATTAAATGCTCGCTTGTCATAAAAATAAGTCTCGTTACCGTTATGTATTTCCAATAAAGTATATGGTAAGGTTCCAAAATACTTACCTGCGGTTACTCTAAAATCAGTGTATCCCAGAATTCCGGTTCTTATTTTATCAGAAACAGCAATTTCGAATTTTTGATAATTGTAGTCACTGTCTAAGAAGTCCTTAACTCCAAATCCTAATTGCAATTCCAAGATTGGATATTTTGTCCCTAAGCTCACTCTTTCGAACTCACCATCTACATACTTCTCTTTATAAGCAAACCTAGTGTACAAGCTAAATTCCGAAGTCTTGATGGACCTGTCATCAATTATTCCAACCTCAGGGTCAGAGATAAAACGACGATACTCTAATGAACCCAGTGGGCGCATAACTCGATGTGTAAACATAAAGGAATTTGTGAACCCAGTAATCCATTCCCTTTTGTAACTAGTTTCAAATGACTCTACATCAGTTAACTTATTGTTCGGATTTCTTCTTAAAAAAGAAGAAAGAATGTTATCTTCAGAAAAAGCATTTTGACTTTGGCCTAGCTGTTCCAAATCTCTTTTGTACGTAAAACTCAGCCATTGTCTTGGATTGTTTTGAAGCTTATACAAAAACCCCATTCCATACTTAAAATTCTCATCCAAAAGACCATAAGCCAAATAACCGTGCAATTGGAGTTTTGTACTAAACTGATTACTTGTCCTTCCTCCAAATCTAAAACGATGCCCTTCAACAGCGTTGAAACTATATGTTTTAAAATAAGGCCCCAATTCAAAGTTGCCTATCTCGTGGTAACCTGTAAATACTAGCTGAAGAACATCTAACATGGTTTTAAATGCCGGCACATTCTTCACAGAATCTACCATTTGGTAAATCCCTAATTGATTAGTAGTTAAACTGTCGTGCCTAGCTGTTTCCCAAAATTCTCTATCCTTTAAATTGGCATCCTTTAGGACACTTACATTATCTATTCCTTCATAAATTTCAGCCTCAGCTGGCTTATTGATTACTATATCTCGATAAGACGTATTCTTGCGCCCATATAAACCCATCACCTTTTCTCCTAGCTCAAAGTCTACTACTAGTTCATCCTTTTCTAACATCCAATATTTGCCATCCACTTTTTTATATTGCTGCTTTACAGAAAAGCCATTAATGAAATTGATATTTGCCCCTTGACTTATTGTTGCATCAATTTGTTTAATGGCGTAAGTCGTATCATTAATCCACATGGTTCCAGTAAATACTGGTTCTTGTGTTTGTCTTGGAATAAAATCGATTTGGTAGCAAAAGCTACCATCTATTACTAAACTATCAACTAAATAATAGCGGTAAAATGTCTTTCCAAAATTTGCAATAGGACTGACAAATGACTTTCCGAATACACCAATATAGTTATCGTATAAATTAACCTTCTGGTACATATCGCCCAAAAATTGAGTGATGCTTTCATTTGATGTTCCAGAAACTTGAGATGCTTTGATGTATTCTTTCTCCGATTTAGGGTCCCTTTTATAATAAAAATCTGAGATTGATTCAGTCATAAACATGGGCAAAAACTCTTTATCTGCAGATGTTGAATCTACAAAGTCGAAGATAAACTGAAATTTGTTAAACATCTTTCGGTTCTTAAAGTCCTCTGTTATGTTATTCAAATCAAATTCTACCTTATTGTATACTTCATATTGATAGGCATCGTACTTCTCCCGGTTGTTCGCTGATTTATTATTGTAAACCCTTTTTAGAATTTTATGTGCTGGGTTTCCTTCGTAGGTTATGACAACTTCATCAACAGCAACAGAACCAGACTCTAGTATAAAGTTTATAACTTGCTGTTTGTCCTTCTTTACTCTCTTTGTTAAAGGCTGATAACCAATAAATCTTGCTTGGAGGGAGTCAGTTGGATAATATGTTTCAATGCGAAACTTACCGTCAAGATCAGTTGAAGTGCCAACTTTGGAATTCTTAAAAATCAAATTCACAAAGGGTAATGTCTCACCTGTTATTGCATCTGTAACTAATCCAGAAACAATGGTTTTCTGTGAGAACAGTATAGTAGAAACTAGAAATAAACAACTAAAGACCAGGCAATGTTGAACTTTTGAAATACTCATTTGATTGAAAATATAACTGCCCTTAAAAATAGGGATTCTTACCTTTTTATGGGAGTTCAATGATGTTTAAATTGTTAAGATTTTTCGGCCTTTTTTTCAACCATTTTTGAAATAAAAATACTCACTTCATAGAGCAACAATAAAGGCAACGAAACCAATACTTGACTCGTTAAATCCGGTGGTGTAATTAAACCAGAAAGCAAAAGCACAGCTATAATAGCATGTCGACGATATGTTTTCATCAGTTTTGGTGTTACTATTCCAATTTTAGACAAGAAGTAAACCAATATCGGTAATTGAAAAATTAACCCAGTCGAAAGCGTTATAGTTGTTACTGTTGAAATGTAAGATTTCAAACTAATTTGATTTACAATCATTTCACTAACCGAATAACTTCCTAAAAATTGAACTGATAAAGGAGTAATCACATAGTACCCAAACAGGACGCCTGACAAAAATAAAAATGAACCCCAAAACACTAAACCTCTTGCGTAATTCTTTTCCCCATTTTTGAGGGCAGGCTTTATAAATCTCCAAACTTCGAAAAGTATATAAGGAAATGCCACGATTATGCCTGCAATAAATGATACAATAAGATGCATTGAAAATTGGCCGGCCATGGTTAGATTCACCAGTTCAAATGTTATATCATCAAAACAAAGCGCTTTTCCCAGACTTAAAAGGTCCGACAATTGACAGAACAATTGGTAGGTTAAAAACGAATTATACGCAGGCGCCAAAACAATAACGTCAAACACAATAGATTTGAAAATGAATGCAGCAATTGCTCCAACCATTATTGCTATTACAATGCGGATAAGATGCCAACGTAATATTTCTAGATGATCGAGGAAGGACATTTTTCCTTCATTCTCGTCATCAAAACTTTGATCTAACGCCATGTTAAATTAACCCTTCCTTTAATAAATCATGAAAATGCACAACTCCGAGATATTCATCACCTCTAGTAATCAGTAATTGTGAAATATTTAATTCTTTCATTTGTGTAGCAGCTTCAATTGCCATTGCTCCATCTTCCAGCGTCTTTGGGTTTTTTGTCAAAATATCTTTTGCCTTTAAATGTTGAAAGTTTTCTTCTTTGCTAAGCATTCTTCTCAAATCTCCATCAGTTATAATGCCCATTAGTTTATCGTTTTCTACAACTGCAGTCACTCCTAAACGCTTACTCGATATTTCAAGAATAACTTCCTTTAATGACGCACCCAATCCCACTTGAGGTTTTTCATTTTGCTCGTATAAATCTGAAACTCTTAAATACAACTTCTTCCCTAAGGCTCCTCCAGGATGATACTTTGCAAAATCTTTACTATCGAAGTCACGACATTTAATTAGACAAACCGCTAAAGCATCTCCCATAACCATTTGCGCTGTAGTGCTATTGGTAGGTGCCAAATTATTAGGACAGGCTTCTTGATCGACAGCACAACTTAATCTGTAATTCGCTTGTTGCGCTAAAAAAGAATCAAAATTACCGGTTAGCGCAATTAAAGTATTGCCTAACGCTTTAATTAGCGGAACTAAAACCTTAACTTCAGGAGTATTCCCACTTTTTGAAATCAGTATTACCAAATCATCTAATTGCACCATGCCTAAGTCTCCATGTATAGCATCTGCTGCATGCATGAACAGAGCAGGAGTTCCAGTTGAATTTAAAGTTGCAACAATTTTTTGGGCAATAATAGCGCTCTTCCCAATTCCACTAACTACTAATCTTCCTTTGGATCGATAGATTTCTTCAACGACACTGGAGAAGTCATCATCAATAGTTTCAATAAGCTTATTTATTGAATCTCTCTCAATTTCTAACGTTTCTATCGCTATTGCTTTTATTTCCTTTGAATTTTTCAAAAAATAATTTTTTGTTTCAGAACTCCGAAATTTTACTAACTTGTATCTTGATACGGGCCTCTATAATGAGTCCCAAAATTAACTAAAAGTCCATTCATGCAAACAGCGTCCATGTCGCTATCTGATCAGTTAAAAAAGTTCTTCGGTTTCAACAACTTCAAAGGAGAACAGGAGCTAGTGATCGAGAGTGTTTTGAGAGGTGACGATACCTTTGTTATAATGCCTACAGGCGGCGGCAAATCTATGTGTTATCAATTACCAGCACTAATTTCTGAAGGGACTGCAATAGTTGTTTCTCCTTTAATTGCTTTAATGAAAAACCAGGTAGATGCAATTAGAGGTTTTTCTACAGGAGATTATGTCGCACATTTCATGAATTCTTCTCTGAATAAAACAGATTTGGCGATTGTTAAAGAGGACTTAATTGCTGGTAAAACAAAATTACTTTACGTTGCACCTGAAACGTTAACGAAACAAGCCAATATAGATTTCTTTAAAACCATTAAAATTTCATTCTTCGCCATAGATGAAGCTCACTGTATTTCCGAATGGGGGCATGATTTTAGGCCTGAATATAGAAGACTAAGAGAGATTATTGAAGCAATTCACAGGGTTCCAATTATTGCGTTAACTGCTACGGCAACTCCTAAAGTTCAACAGGATATTCAGAAAAACTTAGGCATGGCTAAGGCCAATGTATTCAAAGCTTCTTTTAACAGACCCAATTTATATTATGAGGTAAACCCGAAAAAAGAAGCCAACTCGCAAATCGTAAAATACATCAATCAGAACAAAGGGAAATCTGGGATTGTATATTGTTTGAGTAGAAAAAAAGTAGAAGAAGTTGCAGAAACTCTTCAGGTAAATGGAGTGAAGGCGCTTCCGTACCATGCAGGTTTAGATGCAGGAACAAGAGCAAGGCATCAGGATATGTTTTTGATGGAGGAATCGGACGTTATTGTTGCTACAATTGCTTTTGGAATGGGAATTGACAAACCTGACGTAAGATTTGTTATTCATCATGATATTCCAAAAAGTTTAGAAGGTTATTATCAAGAAACAGGTCGTGCTGGGCGAGATGGTGGAGAAGGAAATTGCATTGCTTTCTATAGCTATAAGGACATTGAAAAACTTGAAAAATTCCTTCAAGGTAAACCTGTTGCAGAGCAAGAAATAGGCAGACAATTGATTTTCGAAACAGTCTCATATGCTGAAACAGCAGTTTGTAGAAGAAAGCAATTGCTTCATTACTTTGGTGAAACAACAGATGAAGAAAACTGTGGAAATTGCGATAACTGCATTAACCCAAGAGTTGAGTTTGATGCACAAGAACAAATGATATTATTAATAAATGTCATATTGGAATTGAAGGAAAATTTTAAAGCCAATTATATCTCTAACTTTTTAGCAGGAGAAGTAACCAGTGAAATAAAATCATTGCGAAATGATGAACACAAGTCATTTGGTTCAGGTAAAGAGATTGAAGAGATTAAATGGAATTCAATTATTCGCCAATGTATCATCAATAATTACATCATTAAAGAAATCGAGAATTATGGCGTATTAAAAATTAGTGATAAAGCAAGAGAATTTGTAAAGAACCCTCATAGCGTTACGATGGTTGAACCAAAAAAATACGACGCTAATGCAGCGGCTATTGCCTTGAATGCTAAAGGAGGAGGAGCCTCTGATGAAGAACTGTTCTCAATTTTAAAAGAACTTCGAAAAGAAGTGGCGCAAGGTGAAGACTTACCTCCTTACGTCATTTTCTCTGAAGTATCATTAGAAGATATGGCAACACAGTATCCCATTACCATGGAAGAACTGTGTAACATTACTGGTGTAGGACAAGGAAAAGCAGAGAAGTTTGGTGCTTCATTCTTGGAAACGATTAAAGATTACGTTGAAGAAAATGAAATAGAACGTCCAAATGATATGATCGTTAAATCAGTTGTCAATAAATCTGGATTAAAAGTATTTATCATTCAAAGTATTGATCGAAAGTTTACGCTAGAGGATATAGCAGTTGCTAAAGGAAAAACTGTTGATGATGTTTTAGAGGAAATCGAACATATTGTTGCTAGTGGCACTAAAGTGAACCTAGATCATATCTTAAATGAACTTTTAGACGAAGAGTATCAAGAAGAAATAATTGATTATTTCCGGGAGACTGAAGAAGACTCTATTGATGATGCGTTAGTAGAGTTTGACGAGGCATATTCAGAGGAAGAACTGCGAATGATGCGTGTCAAGTTCTTATCTATAATGGGTAATTAGTTTTCGTACCGTTTCAACTCATTTTCAACCAATTCTAACTTTGCTTCTTCGGCTTCCCATTGCTCCATAGTAATTGCAAGTTTTTGAGTGAGTTTCGGCCAATTCTCAACCATTTCCTTATTTTCAGGTTTGGCGTAAGCATTTGGTCCTTTCAGTTTTTCGTTAACTGTTGTCAATTCGCTTTCCAAATCAGAAACCATCCGCTCAATTTTACTTACTGCATTCTTTTGTGTCCGGATCTTCTTTTTTAAATCCTTTTTAATCTGGTAAGCATTTGGATCATTCGATTTTAATTTAACCTCAGAGGTTGAACTTTTCATCGTTTTTGTTGCCTCCCACACCCGTATATCATCTGATTTCTTTGAATGTAAAAATTGGTCTATTCCTCCTAGGTGCTCTTTCACCTTTCCATTAGAAAACTCATATATTTTCTCAGTTAACCCTCTTAAAAAGTCCCGGTCATGCGAGATCAAGATCATTGCTCCATCGTAACGAAGTAAGGCATCTTTTAAAATCTCTTTCGACCGAATATCAAGGTGATTTGTTGGCTCATCTAGAATTAAAAGATTCACTGGCTCTAACAAAAGTTTACACATAGCTAAACGAGCTCTTTCTCCACCAGATAGGACTTTTACTTTTTTATCAGATTCTTCCCCGCCAAAAAGAAAAGAACCCAATAAAGAACGAATCTTTGTTCTTATTTCTCCAGTTGCCGCATCGTCGATTGTTTCAAATACAGTTTTCTCCACATCCAATATCTCAGATTGATTCTGTGCGAAATACCCAATCTTTACTTGATAGCCCAACTCTATTTCTCCAGAATCGTATCTTTCTCCTACAATCAACCTGGACATGGTCGATTTACCTTCACCATTTTTTCCTAACAATGCTATTTTTTCACCTCTCTCGATACTAAAACTCACATCATCAAAAATGGTTTTGTCATCATATTTCTTAGCAACCTGGTCAACTCTTAAACTCACTTTTCCAGAATGTGGTGCAGCAGGAAATGAAAACCTCATTGCCGCATTATCCTCTACTTCTATCTCTATTCTATCCAAACGATCAAGTGCTTTTATTCTAGATTGCACCTGAACAGCTTTTGTTGCCTTAGCACGAAATCGGTTAATAAACTCTTCTTGTTCTTTAATATGCTTTTGCTGATTTGTATAAGCAGCAATTTCTTGCTCCCGTCGCTCTTTCCTTTGTTCCAAATACTTAGTGTAAGGCGCAGCGTAATCATAAATTTTACCCAATGAAACCTCTATCGTTCGATTAGTAAGATTATCTAAAAATGCCCTATCGTGAGAAATTAATACAACTGCTCCAGGATAAGTTCCTAAGAAATCTTCTAGCCATTGTATGGATTCAATGTCCAAATGGTTGGTAGGTTCATCTAATAACAGTAAATCCGATTGTTGCAATAGAATTTTAGCCAATTCTATTCTCATTCTCCAACCACCACTAAATTCATCTGTTTGCCGTTGAAAATCTTCCCGATTAAAACCTAACCCAATCAGAATCTTTTCAATTTCAGCCTCCATAGTATCAATACCAAGTAGCGCTAATTTTTCATTCAGGTCAGAAAGCTCATCCAAGATTTGCATGTATGAGTCAGATTCATAATCTTCCCGAATTCCTAATTGATGATTGATCTCGTTAATTCGACTTTGAATATCAAGACTTGTGCTAAAACTAGTTTCAGTCTCTTCCCACACGGTTCTGCCAGATTCAAAATCCATATCCTGAGGCAAATAGCCCATCGTTAATCCAGTCGGAAAAGAGATTGCTCCCGAATCCAATTTCTGAATTCCAGCAAGCGCTTTTAACATGGTAGACTTCCCAGCGCCATTCTTTCCAACGAGACCAATACGATCTTGCTTGTTAACGATAAAAGAAATCGAGTTAAATATCGCTCGATCAGCGAAATGTAGTACAGCATTATTTACTCCAACCATAACTGCAAAAGTACCAAACTCATTCACTAAAAAAGTTGATTTTTGCAGTCATATGAAACATAAATTACAAGTAATTCGAACTGCTCATTATTTCCATGAACCAGCTGAAGGTTCCTCAAAAGGAATTATCATCGCAATTCACGGATATGCGCAATTGGCTGGAGATTTCATAAATGAATTCCGCGAATTAACTACATCAGGGTATGATATTTATGCGCCGGAAGCTTTGTCGAAATTTTACAATAAAGAACAGAAACCTGTTGCAAATTGGATGACGTCTTATGAAAGAGAAGATGAAATCAACGATTACATAAACTATCTTGAAAAATTCATTCAATCCATTGTAACAAGCAATCCTCTGCTGCCAATTCATCTAATAGGCTTCTCGCAAGGAGTATCCACATTATTAAGATGGTTTGTTACTTCGGCAATAATGGTAGAATCCATTCACTTAATTGCAGGCAGCATACCTGAAGAGTTTTCCAGCACTAATTTCAAGCAATTAATTGCTAGAAAGTATTACTATTATTACGGTACTCAAGATCGGCTAATAAATACAAATAAAATTAATGCCTATTTAGAACATCTTACAGCCATCGGAATTCCATATTCCTTTGTTTCGTTTGAAGGACGTCATGAGGTTCCAAAACAACTTTTAGAGCATTTTAAGAACTCATAAACGATTATATATCCCTTTTTTCGCCAGCACTGTTTGAATGACTCCGCGTGATACCATGAATAATGTAAAAGCAAGCCATATTCCATGATTGCCAAATAACCAAGAAAATAGATAATAGCTCGGGAGAAAGATGATAAATGTCGAAATCAATAATGACCACTTCATCTGCTGACTGGCAGTGCAGCCAATATATATACCATCCCAAATAAATGCAATGGAATGGATAAGAGGTGCAATAATTACCCAAGGTAAATAAGGTATCGCCGTTTCTATAACTTCACTTTGGTTAGTAAGGAAAGAAAGTATGGATCTGCCAAAAAGTAAATAAACTAAACTGCCGGCTAAGCCAATTAACAACCCAATTCTGAATGCCACGCCTATTGACTTTTTTAATAAATCTAACCTCCCACTACCAAAATATTTACCAGAAATTGATTCGGCTGCAAACGCCAACCCATCAATTCCATATGCAGAAAGGCTTATAAATTCTAGAAGTAATAAATTCCCCGCTCCCAGTGTTAATTCCAACTCAGCTGCATTAACTTTAAAAAAAGTCAAGGTAAACAACAAACATAGGGTCCGTATAAACAAATCTTTATTAACGTTTATAAAATCCTCCCAATTCGTATTTCTACCAATACTGCTCTTGATATAGTTCAATATATTGCTACCATATTCCTTAAAAATAAAATACCCCCCAACTATTAATCCTGAATATTGAGCAATTAGCGTTCCAACAGCCACCCCTTGCATTCCCATATTAAAATATTGAACCAAACAGTAACTAATAATAATATTAACCACATTGATAATAATGGCTAAAATAAATGCTGCCTTAGATCTCTGTACACCCAAAAGCCAACCATTAATTACAAAAATTATGATGCTAGCTGGTGCAGTATAAATTCTAATCTCATAATACTGCTTGATCAAATTAAATGTAGAATTTGAAACATCAAAGCCTCCTTTAACCATATAAAGAATGGGCTCTTGAAAGATGATGAATAATAAGCCAAGTATCGCTGCAATAAAAACTCCCTTAATCAGGGTTCGTTGAATTTCAATATAATCTTCTTTCCCATACGACTGGGCAACTAGACCTGTAGTACCCATGCGAAGAAACCCGAAAGCCCAATAGAGTAAATTAAAAACTGCCACTGACAATCCAATAGCAATTATATAATTCGAATCCTTCATGTGCCCCATCAGTGCCACATCCACTAAACTAACTAGAGGAACTGTTAGGTTAGTTAATACATTAGGGATAGTAAGTTTGATAAAATCTTTATACATGGCATAAAAAAAGCCCCAACCTGATTAGATTGGGGCTTTTTTTTAAATTTGTTAGAATTAGAATTCCCACATATCATGTTCAAAATTCACAATCTCATGTTGAATTTTCTGAGCTTCAAGCAATCGATCAATACCATTTGTTTGATATTGCTCTAACATCCTGTTATCATACACGTTAGTTTCCTTATAAATAAAACCGCTAAAAATTCTTTTTCGAAATAAATCCTCAAAAGTCATTCTAGAACCATCATTTAATGAGTTATATGCTTCGTGATTTGCAAACACATATCTTGCCTCTGGGAAATAAATCCAAAACAAGGCTTGCTTTGATACGATTCCTGTTTCGGAACTTATTTTTTCAATAATAGGTAGAATTCCAATAATTCGAACCTCCATCACTGATCGCTCTCTATCAAAAAACCAATCCTCTTTCATACGATACTCTTTAACTTGACTTGCGCCAACAGGGTCATTGTATGAAGTCTCTTCTTCCAAACCAGTATCTGGATCAACAACAGTTTCTATAACTTCAACTGTTAACTTATCCAACGCAGCACTTTTTGTTAAAGGCAATTGGAATTGGCCACCAACTTCGTCATCATCGTAAGCCGTCAACTCACCCTTTTCAACTGCTCGTTTAATTACTTCAAACAAACTTATTCTTTCATAACCGATTTCTTTAATCGGTTCTGTAGGATAATATAAAGGATGATTGATTTTTTCCTTCAAATCAAGCTTTCTCCAGACTCTTTTATAAAAAGTTACATCCGCTTCCCTCACATGAGTATAAGGTATAACTCTTCTGGTAGGTGAGGTTTCCTTTATAAAAACCCCGTCTAGTATCTTATTGTCTTGAGCTTCAACTGAGAAGCCTATCAAACAAAACATTAGGAAGAAAAATATCTTTTTCATAATTATTAATTTAACTTACTTTAAAAACTATCGGGCTAAGTCTTCTAACTTCACCACCAGGCATACTCACCTTTATGTTTTCAAAACTAACTCTAGTTCCTGTTCTTAGTTTGCCCAGAACATTCTTCAATTTACTATCAAATCTTGCTGAACTTACATCAATCTCTCTTGATAAACCGTTCGCTCCAACATAGGCAAATTTAAATGACGAAACTTTAACCTTAACATCAAATTCAAAATTTTCCATTTCGGCAATTATACCTAATTGAGCTTTCAACTTATTCTTCTTAATCGAACCTGAATTTTTACCTGCGATTTTTGCTACAGGAGTAGGAATTTTCTTTACTCTAAATTCCATCGACCCCATTTTCTGACGACGCCCATCAATCTCTGCATTAACACTAACTACAGCTTTCCCAGGAGTCCTTACATTTACAATCCAACCATCTTTTGACTTAGAAATTGAACCACCTGATACAGAAGCTGCAATTTTGTCCTTAGGCACACCTGAAGCGGAAATATCAACTGGATTTGGTATTCCAATATAGAACACATTCATTGCTGTTGCCGAAATAGTAGTACTTGGCGCAGCCACTTGATAGTCTATTGAATATGGATAATGCTCCATTCCTTTAGGTCCTTTAAAGTTTATAACTCCTTTATAAGAGAATAAACCTTGAGACCGTGTTGGAATTTTAATAAAACCATTACCCTTTACAACATTGATTGGAATTTGCTCACCAGTCACTTTTTGCGTTGTTGAATCATAGCCCTCTGCTAGCAATATTTCAGGAGACATTGTTGTATCAAAAGCTGCTAAAAATACTTTCGCTGTAAAAGTATCTCCAGCTATCACATAATTAGAGTGAGGGATAATTGCAGGAGCTAGACCTGTAAATTTATATGTCAACTCATCAGCTGCACCAAATAAATACTTTACAACGTCAGATTCAAAAGCTCTAACATCTGTTTGCATTTTGGTTAACAACGTAATTGACGCAGCACAAGGAACTCCGTAAAAATTCCATGATGGCCAGTTTTCATTATTACCTCCACCACTAATTCTATCCTCAAATTTGTATGTTTCATCCAAAGAAGTCTTGATTGGAGAATCTGAAGGCACATATCCCTCTAACTCTACTTTAAAAGCTTCTAATTTACTGATCAAGTCCATCGCCGAATAAGGATCAGTCTTAGGATTTGATGGTTCAGAACCAACCAATATCTGTGTCGGAATCAAATAATTATCTTTTACCTTAACATACTTCAGATTAAGAACAGTATCTACTCCAAACTGATTTTTTCCACGAGCGGTTTCTTCAGTAACATCCGGTTGAACACCAGCAATAATCTTCACTTTAATGTCGTCAATATAGGTAACAATTTCATTCGCTAACTTTTGCACTTTCTGCGCCTTGCCCCATCCATCTCCAAATTTAGCCTTATTCTCGCTATACTGATTTGAAAATCGATTATACTGATCATCATTCTTCTCTTTAAAATTGCGCTTTGTATTCTCCAAACCGCTATTTACCGTAACAAATGCATTTAAGATATCTTTTGATACGTTCATCGCTAAAAGTGCGGTGAGTACCAAATACATCATCCCAATCATTTTCTGTCGTGGTGGTAATTTACCTCCTGCCATTCTATTTATTTTTTAGTCTGTAATTGAAAATGATTTATATTAAGCTTGACCACCTGGATTCATAGCAGTTAACATGTTACCGTATATCTTATTCAACGAACTTAAGTTCTCCGCTAATTCAGAAATATTGGTCTTATACTTTTCTGTTCCTTCAATTGAACTTTGTAAGTTGTTCATCAAAGTTTCCATACCTTCGAAAGCAGAATTACTTGCTTCTGTATGTTGGGAAGCTGATTTCAATTGTAATTCGTATACGTTATTCAATTCACTTAATTTAGAACTAACATTTTTCAAACTTTCAGAATAAGCACTGCTATCTTCTGAAGAAACTGTTAATCCTGTCAAAGTTTCTGAAGCAGCTTCATAAGAAGCAGAAAGGTTGACCATTTTAGAAGATGCATCTTTAATATTACCTACAAATTCTGTAGAAGCAGCACCAACTTCACTAATGTCATTTAACTTAGATGTATGGTCAGCCAAGCTTTTGAATCCTATGCCTAAACTCTCAATTAATTCAGGTCCAATCTTAGCTTCTTCTAACATTTGATCTAATTCTTGAGAAGCAGATCCACCTTTTCTTGAAGATATTGCTGTTAATTCATCGTCTTCAATTCCTGCTAGTTCAGGGTAAGCTAAAGTCCAATCTACCTCACTATGTGGAGGTTCGAAGGCAGAAACTGCAAATATTAGTGCTTCTACTGAAAGGCCAGTAATTAACATGGCAGACGCTCCTGGCCAGTGTTCAATTTTAAATAATGCTCCCACAATTACAACTGCCGCACCCATTCCGTACAACAAGCCCATCATTTTCTTTCCTTTCTTCGTCTCAAATAAAAACTCTACAAATCCCATGTTACTTCTTAGTTAATTGATTAGTTAATTGATTAATAATAAAATTCTATAATTCTTCGTTATTTTCTGGTCTTCCCAAGAAAGACATTACATTTCTAAAGCCAATGTAACATTTTGCGGTATCTTGGTATTCGAAAGTTCTTGTTCCGTTGTGCAAGAAATAAGATACATCCTTCCAAGAGCCACCTCGAATTACTTTTCTTTTCAATGATGGAGGATCAGACTCCTTTGCTTCGTACGAATAATCCATATTCATGTCGTGTGCAAAATCGTAAGCAGACTCATCAAAAGCATTACTCGTCCATTCTGCTACATTTCCTGCCATACAGAAAAGGCCATAGTCGTTTGGATTGTAAGAATAAACTTTCACAGTATTCAATCCTCCGTCATCTACGTAATTCCCTCTTAACGGCTTAAAGTTCCCTAAGAAACAGCCTGCTGTATTTCTGATGTAAGGACCACCCCAAGGGAATTGGTTATTATCCAGACCTCCTCTTGCAGCCCACTCCCACTCAGATTCCGTTGGTAATCTAAAATGTTGAACAGCACTAAATCCTCCACCTCTTAAATAATTATTTAGTAATTCAGTTCTCCAAATAGAAAATGCTCTCGCTTGTTTCCAAGAGATCCCTACTAACGGATAGTCATCATAAGCAGGATGCCAGAAATACATATTTGTCAGTGGCTCGTTGTACGAATAAGTAAAATCATGCACCCACGCTAACGTATCAGGATAAACATTGATAATGTCTTTCTTTATAAACACTGAACGATCAATTTGACCTTGCTCTCTGCTGAACCTTGAAGCTGCAGTTCTATAGTCTATCCAAGAGTATTCAAACATTAACTTTCTAGTATCTATCTGCTTTCTATTATAAAACCTTTCATAGTCTGGCAGAAACATTACTTCCAACGCCTCTCTTTCTTCTTCACCAAGCCAGTTCATCTTAGCATACCAATTAATAGAAGGAGGATCCATATCCTCTCCATAAGAATTGATGGTATTAGAGTATAACTCTTCATCAACTTCTTCAGCTAAAATTTTTCTAGCAATAGAATCTCTCACCCAATATACAAACTGTCTGTATTCATTATTGGTAATTTCCGTTTGATCCATGTAGAAAGCAGCCAAAGAAACCACTTTTGTCTTAGATTGACGAGCACCCGGCACATCTTGGTCAGTATTACCCATTGTAAAGCTTCCTTGAGGAATCAATAGCATACCATAAGGTACTGGCTGATACCAATCTTCTCTACCTTGAACACCGATGAGTTCACCGTTGTCGTAGTTACATGAAGTAAGTACAGTAATCGTTATCAATAATATATAGGTCAATTTTTTCATGGCCTTAAGTTTTAAGAACTAAACATTTAAAAATTCAGCTCAATTTGGAATTTGCAAGTATACTTATTTTTTTTTCTAATTTATCAACAATCGAATTTTTATAAAAACCGAACATCTTTATATCTCTCTACTTTCTCATTCTTAACGAACTTGAAACAATAGTTTACCATAAACTCAATACTTCCATTATTATACGAACTTAAGTCTGAAATATTGTAATCGTATGCGAAACCAATCTTGATATTATCAAATTGCCCTCCTAATCCTAGTCCAGCAAAGTCAACACCAGCAAGCAAAGATGCTGCATCTTCAAATCTGTATGAAACGCCAGTCCAAATTAAGTCATTATATTTAAAATTGGTATTTATATCAACTTGAGTTGAGACAACATCGCTTTTAACAAAGAAAGAGGGCATGATTTCAAAAGGTCTACCTCTTATTTGAGTTTCGTAATTGTAACCACCCATTACCTGTCTCTTATACACATCTGACGCTGCCGA
>OJDV01000315.1_pt1 | contig 17674 bp, 17 predicted proteins | sample 1592911 | NCBI WGS metagenome assembly OJDV01 (sample SAMN05416860, study PRJEB24817) | seawater metagenome | isolation source: Sea water | place: Canada:Atlantic | collected 2013-11 | reverse complement strand
TGTAAATGATTATGAACTATTTTTCTTCAAATTTTAAACTCGGTATTCTTGGTGGTGGTCAATTAGGCAAAATGATGTTGTATACGACCAGAAAGTTTGACATTACAACTTACGTGATGGATTCTAGTGATGAAGCGCCTTGTAAAATTGCTTGTAACAAATTCGTTAAAGGCGATTTAATGAATTATGATGATGTGTACAACTTCGGGAAACAAGTTGATATCCTGACCTTCGAAATTGAAAATGTAAATGTTGATGCTTTAGAAGTTTTAGAAAAGGAAGGCAAAAAAGTTTTTCCATCTTCAAAAACGTTACGAACAATTCAGAATAAAGCCACACAAAAACTATTTTATAGGGATCATCAAATTCCAACTTCAGATTTTACAAGATTTGCTTATCTATCAGAAATTGAAGATGCTATTGATAATGGTGGATTAGAATTCCCATTTGTTTGGAAAGCTGCTCAATTTGGTTATGATGGAAATGGCGTAAAAGTCGTTAGACAACTTTCAGATTTAAACAGTTTACCAAAAGGTGAATGTATTGCTGAAGATTTAATTCCTTTTAAAAACGAATTAGCTGTTATTGTTGCGAGAAATGAAGCTGGAGATATCAAAACATATCCTGTAGTTGAAATGGAATTTCATCCAGAAGCTAACCAAGTAGAATATGTAATTTGTCCTGCACGAATTGATAGTGTAGTTGCCGAAAAAGCTATAGAGGTTGCTTTAAACGTTTCGAAAGCTTTTAATCATGTCGGACTTTTAGCTGTTGAGATGTTTCAAACTAAAGATGATGAAATCTTAGTGAATGAAGTTGCTCCAAGACCACATAACTCAGGTCACCAAACTATTGAAGCAAGTTACACCTCTCAATTTGAACAACATATTCGTGCCATTTTAAACTTGCCATTAGGTCAAACTGAAAGTAAAGTTGGTGGTGTCATGGTCAATCTTGTAGGTGCTGAAGGTTATACTGGAGATGTCGTTTATGAACATATAGAAGACATTATAAAATTAGATGGTGTTACACCTCACATTTACGGAAAAAAGCAAACCAGACCTTTTCGTAAAATGGGACATGTAACCATTGTTAATGAAGATTTAAACAAAGCAAGAGCCATTGCTGAAGTTGTAAAGAATACTATAAAAGTTATAAGTAAATAATTATGGGAAAAGTAGCTATTATTATGGGAAGTAAAAGTGATCTTCCAGTTATGCAAGACGCTATTGATATTTTAAAAGAATTCAAAATAGACGTTGAAGTTGATATTGTTTCAGCTCATAGAACACCAGAAAAAATGTTTGATTTTGGTAAAAATGCACATACTAGAGGCATTACTGTTATTGTTGCTGGAGCTGGAGGTGCAGCGCATTTACCAGGAATGGTAGCTTCATTATCACCTTTACCTGTTATTGGAGTTCCTGTAAAAAGCAGCAATTCTATAGATGGTTGGGATTCTATTTTATCCATTTTACAAATGCCTGGAGGAGTTCCTGTTGCAACAGTAGCTTTAAATGGCGCAAAAAATGCTGGTATACTAGCGGCTCAAATCATTGGAGCTTCAGATAAAACGATTCAAAATACAATAATCAATTATAAAGAAAGTTTAAAAGCGAAAGTGATTGAATCTTCTAAAGATTTGAAATAAAAAAAACCTCGTGTATAAACGAGGTTTTTAGAGCTATTAATCAATTATTTGTATAGAGTTGGTTAACTCTTCTTATAAATAATTATTGACAAATGTAGAATATATTTTATCACATTTTCAAAAAGTTATGAGAACTAATGAACAAAGTAATTCACAATTTGCATTATTGTGAGATAACCATCACTAATTAAGCACTTATTGCAATAAATTAAGAAAACTAAATGACAATCTTAAATACTACTTTTGATACTTTATATCAATCTGCTCCTTTCTCAAAAATTGACAACGACGATTATTTACCTGCTTTTATACAAGCTATAAAAGAGGCCAAAGCTGAGATTGATGAAATCACAAATAATTCAGAAACACCAACTTTTGAAAACACCATTGAAGCTTTAGATTTTTCTGGAGAACAATTAGATCTGATTTCTAGTATTTTCTTTAATCTTAATAGTGCAGAAACAAATGACACCATCCAAAAGATTGCTCAGGAAGTTTCCCCTCTTCTTTCAGAATTTAGTAATGATATTACATTAAATGAAACACTCTTTAAACGTGTTAAAGCGGTTTACGATATTAAAGACACTTTAGATTTAAACACAGAACAAAATACACTTCTAGATAAAAAGTATAAAGGTTTCTCTAGAAATGGAGCTAACTTATCTGAAGACAAGAAAACGCGATTGCGTGAGATTGATAAAGTATCAAGTCAGTTGAAACTTAAGTTTGGTGAGAATGTATTAGCAGAAACTAATGCGTTCGAAATGCATTTAACCAATGAAGAAGACCTAGCTGGATTACCCGAAGGCGCAAAAGAAGCTGCACAGCAATTAGCAGAATCAAAACAAAAAGAAGGTTGGTTGATTACTTTAGATTACCCAAGTTATATTCCGTTTATGACCTATGCTAGTAATCGTGAGCTCAGAAAAAAATTAGCAATTGCAGCTGGCTCAAAAGCCTTCAAAGGTAATGAATATGATAATCAAGATCATGTTTTACAAATTGTTAAACTGAGACATGAGCGCGCAAATCTATTAGGTTATAAAACGCATGCGCATTTTGTTTTAGAAGAACGAATGGCTAAAACACCCGAAACGGTTCAACACTTTTTAAATGAACTTTTAGAAAAAGCAAAGCCTGCTGCTGAAAGAGAATTCAAAAATCTAGAAGCTTTTGCAAAAGATTTAGATGGTATTGATACACTTCAAAAATGGGATGGTTCATATTACTCTGAAAAATTAAAACAAAAACTATTCAGTTTAGATGATGAACAATTAAAGCCATATTTCAAATTAGAAAATGTTATTGATGGTGTATTTACGATAGCAGAACGCTTATACGATTTGAAATTTGAAGAGATTGACACTATTGATAAATATCATGAAGATGTCCTAACCTATAAGGTCACAGATTTAAAAGGAAATTTAGTCTCTATTTTTTATGCAGACTTTTTCCCAAGACCTGGAAAACGGAATGGTGCTTGGATGACGGTCTATAAATCACAATACATCAAGAATGGCGAAAATAGCAGACCACATATTTCTAATGTTTGCAATTTCACAAAACCAACAAAAAGCAAGCCTTCACTCCTAACTTTTAATGAGGTTACGACCTTATTTCATGAGTTTGGTCATGCGCTTCATGGCATATTAGCCAATACAACCTATCCAAGTTTATCAGGAACTAGTGTGTTTTGGGATTTTGTCGAGTTACCAAGTCAGGTTTTAGAAAACTGGTGTTATGAGAAAGAAGCATTAGAATTGTTTGCAACACATTATGAAACGGGAGAACTCATTCCTATGGATCTCATAGAAAAAATAAAAGCCTCAGCAACGTTTCATGAAGGTATGCAAACACTCAGACAAATTAGTTTAGGGTTATTAGATATGTCTTGGCATGCTGGCGAGTCGCCAGAGACAATTAAATCTGTGAAAACTCATGAAGCAATAGCATTTGAAAACACAAAATTATATCCTGATGTTGCTGAAAATTGTATGAGCACAGCGTTTTCTCATATTTTCCAAGGCGGTTATAGCTCTGGCTATTACAGTTACAAATGGGCTGAAGTATTAGATGCCGATGCTTTTGAATTCTTTTTAGAAGAAGGTGTCTTTAATAAAGAAGTTGCAAAAAAATTCAAAGATCATGTCTTGTCACAAGGTGGTATTGAAGATCCAATGACATTGTATAAACGATTTAGAGGAAAAGAACCTCAACCAGAAGCCTTACTAAGACGTGCTGGATTGATTGAAAAATAGATTAAAAAAGAATCAAAGCATTAACTTTGGTTCTTTTTTTAATAATAAACTTTCAATAATTACTGAAAGTTTAAAAATTTTAATATATTTGTACTATAAATAACAAAATGAATTACGAAGAAGCTAAAATAAAATTTGTAAGTACTTGGGGAAGCCTAGGTTCTCTTTGGGGAATCAATAAAGCTATGGCTCAAATTCAAGCATTGTTGTTTATCTCAACAAAACCATTATCTATGGAAGATATTATGGCAGAGCTTCAAATATCTCGTGGTAATACGAGTATGAATTTACGTCAGTTAATGGATTGGGGAATTGTAACTAAAGAGTTAATTCCAGGAGAACGTAAAGAATATTTCACCACTGAAAAAGAAGTGCAAGAATTAACCAGAATTATAGCTAAAGAACGTAGCAGAAGAGAAATCCAACCCGTTATAAAAGTATTAAACGATGTGTCTTCAATTAAAGATGATGGTACAGAAAAAACAAAAGAACTTATAAAACAAACTAAGGCTTTACATGACTTAACACAAAATGCAGATGCAATGATCAATAAATTGGTAAGTCAAAAACAGAACTGGATCACTAAGTCTTTGATCAAATTAATCAAATAAAAAAATTTATAATATACTTTCAATTATTTCTGAAAGTTTGAAAACTATAAAATCATGAATTATAACATCTTAACATATAGCATTTACCTTCCAATCATAGCTGTGATTATGGTAAAGGTTGGCTGGATGTTTTACAAACATGGAGAAGTCTTTTTACTAAATCTATTTCAACAAAACACATCTTTAGTAAAAAGCATAAACAACCTCTTACTTGCAGGATATTATCTAATCAATTTAGGTTATGCTATTATAACATTAGCTTATTGGGAAACTATTCAATCTGTTTTGCAAATGCTCAATACATTAAGTGAACATTTAGGCATAATCATTATAGGATTATCACTATTGCATTACAACAATGTGCTACTACTTAACTATCTCGTAAAATCAAAAACTATAAAACAATAAATCATGGAAAATTCAAAAATCATTATCGGTTACCTTATCTACTTACCAATTGTTATCGTCTTAACTATCTATGTTTCTAAGATGCTTTTTAAAAATGGAAAATATTTTATGTTAGATATTTTTAAAGGCAAAGAAGACATTGCTTTAGCAACTAATAAACTTTTTGAGATTGGATTTTATCTAATCAATATAGGTTGGGCTTTACTTATTCTCAAAATCACTTATTACAGCAAAACAGGCATGAGCACCCAAACACTTATAGAAACTTTAAGCATGAAAATTGGAGGGTTCTCTATCTATTTAGGCATTATGCTTTTTATAAACCTATTTTTCTTTTTTAGAGGACGACGTAAATCTAGACAAACTAATAGAATTATTACAAAAACACCAATTTATGATGTTAGTAACGAACAATAAACTTTAAAATAAAGCATTATGAAATCAATTAGCCTAACACATATAGAACCAGAAATCGACAAAGTTGAAATGATTGATTTCTATAACGAAGCTACCGAAGATTATGAGTTTTGGAGTAATGACTTCAACATGCACTTTGGATATTTTAGACCGTTTAAAACAAACATTTTAAGAAGAGACTCTATGCTTAATGAAATGAATAATCAGGTCATGAAGCGTTTACAAATCGACTCTCAAAAACACCGATTAGTTGATTTAGGTTGTGGTATGGGAGCAACTATGCGACATGCTTTAAAACAATTTAAACATCTAATTGCTTATGGTGTGACCTTATCTGAGTTTCAGGTAAAACAAGGCAACGACTTACTTAAAGGAAAAAACGGTATCATTATTAAAGAAAATTATAACGATACATCTTTTCAATCTAACGCTTTTGATAGCGCAGTTGCCATAGAGAGTTTTTGTCATTCAGGTCATAATAAAAAGTCTTTAGAAGAAGCATTTAGGGTTTTAAAGCCTGGAGGACGATTAGTGATTGCCGATGCATTTTTAAAAAAAGAGGTTCCACAATTAGGTCCTGGAAGCCATTATTCCTATCAAAAACTATGTGATCATTTCAGTTTAGAAAAGATAGAACAGATCGACAATTACGAACAAGAACTAAAACATGTTGGTTTTTCAAATGTTCAGATAGAAGATATTTCATTTAGAGTTGCACCATCCGTATTTCACGTTCCATTTGCAATAGCTGGATTTGTATTAAAGAAATTATGGACTACCAATTCACTAAAAAGAGAAAGTCTTCACAACCTTAAAGGATCATTTTATGCTTTACTTTCAGGATTACACATGAAGAGTTTTGGGTATTACATTATTACTGCAACTAAATAATAATCAACTTGCAAATTCTGAAAATCATAGAACTCAGCTAGTATTAAATTATGTCACAATTTTAGCTTATTTTTGAAATAAAATTTTCAGAAAAAGAAATGCCAAAACACGTCATAGATCCTAATCAGTGGATAAATCTTTATTCCGATTATCTTTTCAATTACACCATAACACGTGTAAATGATGGAGAGATCGCTAAAGATTTAGTGCAAGATACTTTTGTTGCTGGATTGAAATCTATGAAAAATTTTAAAGGTGAAGCAAGTGAACGTACGTGGCTAATTTCAATTTTAAAACGAAAAATTATTGATCATTATCGTAAGATAAATTCTAAAAAAGGCAAGGCCGAAGTTCGAATGACTTACAATTCAGATGAAAGTGAAGGTGATTGGTTAGAAGAACGTGTCGCAGATCCTTTTGATAAAACTGCAGAAGACACTATTGAAAACACTGAATTAGGTGCTGCTATTAATAATTGCTTAGAAAAACTACCAGAAAAGCAAGCGCAAGTTTTCGAAATGAAAACAATTTTAAATTATGAAACAGAAGCCATTTGTAATGAATTAAATATTACTGCGTCTAATTTATGGGTAATTATTCATAGAGCTAGAGTTTCTATGGCTAGTTGCCTTGAAAAAAATTGGTTTTAACAATGAGTAACAAAATTATTATTCCATGTGATGAAGCGAATCATGTTTGTGATAAAACACAATACAAGGAAGCTACTCTGTGGGAAAAAATAAAATTAAACATCCATTTAATTTATTGCAAAGCGTGTAGAAAATACACAAAGAGGAATACACGATTAACAAACTTAGTAACGAAAGATCCTATCAAAATGGACACTTCAGCTAAAGAAAACTTAAAGTCTGCTTTCGAACAAGAATTAGCTAAACATCAATAATAGCATTACCCAACAAACAGGTAAACTCTCCACCCAAAACGCACTATAATACTTTCCTTGTTGCTTTGTAGCGAAATTCAAAAACAGCAACGTCGTTAATACAATTATAGCTAAAGATATTAGATGACCAATATTGATATTATCTTTAAAATATTCTAAAGACATTAATAAAAACGTCAATAACAATCCAATTACTTTTGTTTGCTTCACTCCTATTCTCTGTGGAATTGTGGCCAATTTCAAACTGTCGTAGTTTAAATCTCTAATTTCAAAAGGTAACATTAACAGAATGACAAACATAAAACGTTGAACAGCGCTCAAAACGACATCGTCATTTATTTCAAATCCACTATTAATTAAAGGCAAAAACACTGTAACTCCAGCCCAAACTAGTGCGATAATATAAATTTTAAGCCCACTAATACTTCTCAATTTTTTCTTTTTATCAACAAAAAATCGGTTAGGCAATAGCGGAATTGCATATAAAAATGTCACAATTCCAAAAATTAAAATCGCAATAAGAGATGACGTGTTTAATTGTAATGCAAAAAAGCACATGACCAAAAAGCTAATTAGTGAAAAGGCTTGTATTAACTTAAGTTTATTTGACAAGCTTCTGTAGTGAAATTTGGCCAATCCAAAGTACTTAACAAAATTGTAACCAGTGATTGAAGCAAAACCTATAAAACTTAGCACATTTATGTCAAAAGAAATATCAAACTCAAGATAAGTAATACAACTCATAGCCACAATAGCCAAAGCTACATGAATACTACTATTGATGTAAAAATCAAATATCGTTTTTATAGCACGCATGACACAAAAATAGGCAAACTGTTAATAACCGATTCAAATGGTTGAAAAGTTTCATTTTCGTTAACAATTAAAGGTCAATAATTGCTTAATTTTGCGAAAATAAAATTCAACTCAAATAATTAATGAATACAGCAGATTTTTCACTTCGTCATATTGGTCCTAGAGAAGCGGATCAAAAGCAAATGCTACAAACGGTTGGAGTAGATTCAATGGAGCAATTAATCCATGAAACAATTCCTGACGGCATTCGTTTAAAGTCCGATTTAGATCTTGTCGAACCTATGAGTGAGCAAGAATATCTACTTCACATTTATAATCTTTCTAAGAAGAATAAAGTATTCAAAACATATATAGGCTTAGGGTATCACCCAACCATTATGCCTGCAGTAATTCAACGTAATATTTTAGAAAATCCAGGTTGGTATACAGCGTATACTCCATATCAAGCAGAAATTGCACAAGGTCGTTTAGAAGCCTTATTGAATTTTCAAACCATGGTGACTGACCTTACTGGAATGGAAATTGCCAATGCATCACTTTTAGATGAAAGTACTGCAGCTGCAGAAGCTATGAGTTTACTATTTGCAGTTAGAGAAAGAGATCAAAAAAAAGCAGGCATAAATAAATTCTTTGTGTCCGAAAACATACTTCCGCAAACATTATCTTTATTACACACTAGAGCTACTCCTATTGGTATTGAATTAGTTATTGGAAAAGAAGAAGAATTTAATTTCTCTAAAGATTTCTTTGGTGCTATTTTACAGTATCCAGGGAAGCATGGTCAAGTAACTAATATTAAATCCTTTATTGCAAAGGCAAACACATCTCGAATTAAAGTTGCTGTTGCAGCAGATATCATGAGCTTAATTAAACTTGAAGCTCCTGGTAAATTTGGCGCAGATATCGTAGTTGGAACCACTCAACGTTTTGGTATTCCTATGGGTTATGGTGGTCCACATGCAGCCTATTTTGCTACTAAAGAAGCTTATAAAAGAGATATTCCTGGACGTATTATTGGGGTTACTAAAGATGCAAACGGAAATAGAGCTTTACGGATGGCTTTACAAACTCGTGAACAACATATAAAACGTGACAAAGCAACCTCTAATATTTGTACAGCACAGGTTTTATTGGCAGTAATGGCCGGAATGTATACCGTTTATCATGGACCAAAAGGTCTAGAATTTATTGCAAGCAATATTCATAATAAGGCTGTTGCAGTTTCAAATGTACTTCAAGAATTAGGATTTGAACAAACCAACACTTCATTTTTTGATACACTTCGAATTAAAGCTGATGCTAAAGCAATACAGGCAGAAGCGGAACTGAAAAAAACGAATTTCTACTATCCTAGCGACAATGAAGTTGTATTATCAATTAATGAGCCTACAACTCTAGGAGAACTCAATAAAATAATTGCAATTTTCGCAAAAAGTGTAAACAAAGAAACTATTAAAATAACTAATGTTTCTGAAGAAAACGCTATTGATGGCACCCTTAGACGTCAAACGACCTTTTTACAAGAACCCGTATTTAATTCGCATCATTCTGAAACAGAGTTAATGCGATACATCAAATATTTGGAGCGTAAAGATTTAGCTTTGAATCATTCTATGATCTCATTAGGGTCATGTACTATGAAACTTAATGCAGCATCTGAAATGTTACCATTGAGTTGGTTTAAATGGGGGAAAATTCATCCGTTTGTACCAGCTGACCAAGCTAAAGGATATCTAACTGTTTTAAAAGAATTAGAAGATCAACTTACAGAAATCACAGGTTTTGCTGGTACATCTTTACAACCAAATTCTGGTGCTCAAGGTGAATTTGCAGGATTAATGGTGATACGAGCTTATCATGAATCTAGAGGTGACCAACATAGAAACATCTGTATTATTCCATCATCAGCACACGGAACAAATCCAGCAAGTGCTGTTATGGCAGGAATGAAAGTTATCGTTACTAAATCTACTGAAGAAGGAAATATTGATGTTGATGATTTAAGAGAAAAAGCTGAGTTATATAAAGACAATCTTGCAGCATTAATGGTAACTTATCCTTCAACACATGGCGTTTATGAAGCTTCAATTAAAGACATCACTCAAATCATTCATGATAATGGTGGTCAGGTTTACATGGATGGCGCAAATATGAATGCGCAAGTAGGATTGACTAATCCAGGAAATATTGGTGCAGACGTTTGCCATCTTAATTTACACAAAACATTTGCCATTCCTCATGGTGGTGGTGGACCAGGTGTTGGACCAATTTGTGTTGCAAAACAATTGGTTCCGTTTTTACCAAGTAACCCTATCGTTAAAACTGGTGGTGATCAAGCTATAACAGCTATTTCTGCTGCTCCTTTTGGCTCATCTTTAGCATGTTTGATTTCTTATGGTTATATCAAAATGCTAGGCGCATCTGGATTAAAACGTTCAACTGAAGTTGCTATCCTTAATGCTAACTATATTAAAAAACGCTTAAAAGGTTCTTATGAAACCCTATATTCAGGAGAACATGGACGTGCAGCTCACGAAATGATTATCGATTGCAGACCTTTTAAAGCAAATGGTATTGAGGTTGTAGATATTGCAAAACGCTTAATGGACTATGGTTTTCACGCACCAACAGTATCATTTCCGGTTGCAGGAACGATGATGATTGAACCTACAGAAAGTGAAAGCAAACAAGAAATGGATCGTTTTTGTGATGCTATGATTTCTATTAGACATGAAATTGATAGCGTATCAAAAGAAGACCAAAATAACATGCTAAAAAACGCACCTCATACAATGAGTATGATAACTAATGACGAATGGTTGCTACCTTATACTCGTCAGCAAGCTGCATTCCCATTAGACTATGTAAGAGATAATAAGTTTTGGCCAAGCGTTCGTCGTGTGGATGATGCCTATGGTGACAGGAATTTAATTTGTACTTGCGCACCAATTGAAGCCTATATGGAAGCCTAATTCAAGCGTTTGAACATCGTAAAAACAAAAAGCAAAATATTAACGTTTCATTAAATGTTAGTATATTGCCTTTTAAGATTTATGATTCAAAATCAGATATAACATTTTATGAGCATTAAGATAACAGGAACTGGATGTTTTATTCCTAGTCGTATTGAAAAAAACGAAGATTTCTATAATCATGAGTTTTTAAATGCAGATGGTTCTACGATAAATAGTCCAAATGAAATTATCGTTGATAAATTCAAAGCGATTACTGGAATACAGGAAAGACGCTATGTGAAATCTGACTTATTAAATTCTGATATTGCTTTTTTTGCAGCAGAAAAATCGATTGCTGATGCTAAAATCGATAAGGAAACTTTAGACTATATCATTGTTGCTCATAATTATGGTGATTTGAAACACGATGCTGAACAAAGTGACACTGTCCCAAGTATTGCTTCTAGAGTAAAACATTTATTAAAAATTAAAAACCCAAAATGTGTTGGTTATGATTTACTGTTTGGATGTCCAGGATGGATAGAAGGCGTAATACAAGCAAAAGCATTTATTTCATCTGGATTAGCAAAACGCTGTCTAGTTATAGGTACTGAAACTTTATCTCGTGTAATTGACAAACATGATCGTGACTCAATGATTTACAGTGATGGTGCAGGTGCAGTTATCGTTGAAGAAACTGATGAAGAAGGTGGAATTATAGCTCACGAAACAGCTACTTTCACATATGATGAAGCACATTTCATCTACTTTGGAAAAACAAATCATCCAGAAATTACAGATCAACGCAGATATATAAAAATGTATGGTCGCAAAATTTATGAATTTGCTTTAACTAATGTGCCTTTAGCTTTAAAATCGTGTTTAGATAAAAGTGGTTACGGTATAACTGATATCAAAAAAATACTGATTCACCAAGCCAATGAAAAGATGGATGAAGCCATTGTTAAACGCTTTTACAAGCTTCATAATATGGAAATGCCTGAAGGTATAATGCCAATGACGATAAACACACTTGGAAATTCAAGTGTAGCAACTATACCTACTTTGTATGACCTGATTTTAAATGGTAAACTTAAAAATCAAGAAATTAACAAAGGCGATGTCATTATGTTTGCCAGTGTTGGTGCTGGTATGAATATTAACGCCATTGTTTACAAGCATTAAAATGAATAAAAGAATTGCAATTATTGGTGGAGGAAACTTAGGTCAAGCAATTGCTTCTGGTTTATTATCTGAAGGTTTCAATGCTTCTAATCTTATTATTACTCGACATAAAACCAATTTATTATCTGAGTTTAAGAATCAAGGTATAGGAATTACATCAAACAATATTGATGCTGTAAAAACATCTCAAATTATAATTATTGCTGTAAAACCTTATAAGATTGAATCTGTTTTAAAGGAAGTTTCATCTTATATCACTAGTGAGCATTTAATAATTTCTGTCGTAAGTGATTTCACTATTGATGCTATTAATAATAATTTACAAACTACACCTGTCGTTTTTAGAGCCATGCCAAATACAGCGTCTTCAGTTAATGAATCTATGACTTGTATAGCATCACATAATGCTTCAGAAGATGACACTAAAACAGTTACTTCAATTTTTAATGCTTTAGGTGAAACCATAAGTATTGACGAACAACTTATGGATGCTGCAACAGTTTTAGGTGCATGCGGAATTGCTTATGTCCTTCGCTTTATGAGAGGTATGATTCAAGGCGGAATTGAGATTGGTTTTGATGCAAAAACAGCAACACAAATTGCAACGCAAACGGTAAAAGGCGCAAGTGAATTGTTGATACAAAATGGAAATCATCCAGAAGCTGAGATTGACAAAGTAACAACTCCTAAAGGTTGTACAATTGCAGGTTTAAACGAAATGGAACATCAAGGATTTAGTTCTGCATTAATCAAAGGAATTAAAACCTCTTATGATAATATTTCAGATTAATGTACGAAAACAGTTTTCCAAATAAACGCTTTAAACATACTGTTCAATTTTTAAGACAACACGTAAAAACTTCAGAAACCATATTAGATTTAGGTGTTGAAAATCCTTTATCTGATATTTTAAAATCTAATGACTATTCTGTTAGAAACACATCTGGTTTAGATTTAGATTTGGACACATCTGAAATTGAAAATTCTACGGCAGATGTTGTGACTGCTTTTGAAATTTTCGAACACCTTCTCTCTCCTTTTTCAGTTTTAAAAGCAATTAAAGCTAACAAAATTGTAGTGAGTATTCCTCTTAAATTATGGTTTGCTTCGGCATATCGAAGTAAAACAGATATGCGAGATCGACACTATCATGAATTTGAAGATTGGCAATTTGATTGGTTGCTCGAAAAATCAGGATGGAGAATCATTGCTTCAGAAAAATGGACAAATCCAACAAAAAAAATTGGCATCAGACCGATACTTCGCTTGTTTACCCCTAGATATTATATTGTTTATGCTGAAAGAGTATAAATTCCAATTCGTTTTCTTTAGCTTTGAAATTAAGTATTCACATTTTAGTTTTAAATGAATTTCTACATTATTATTCCTGCACATAACGAAGAAGATTCTATAGCTCTTACTTTAGAATCTCTGGTAAATCAAACCCTTTTGCCGAAACGTATTGTGGTTGTGAATGATAATTCTAGTGACAACACACAACATATTGTTCAAAAATTTACTGAAACCCATAAATTCATTTCATTAGTAAACAATACTTCTTCCGACAAACATTTACCTGGTGCTAAAATTGTAAATGCTTTTTATAAAGGTTACGAAACTCTAGACGATAACTATGATATCATCTGCAAATATGATGCAGATTTGATTTTTCACACCAACTACTTAGAACAACTTGCTATTCATTTCAAAACAGACAAAAAACTTGGTATGGCAGCAGGATTTTGCTACATAGAAAACAATAAACAATGGGTTTTAGAAAATCTAACTCGTAAAGACCATATTCGTGGTGCATTAAAAGCATACAGAAAAGCATGTTTTCTAGATATTGGAAAACTAAAGTCATCTATAGGTTGGGATACAGTAGATGAACTATTAGCGAAGTATCACTCATGGAACATAATGACTGACGAATCTTTACATGTGAAACATTTAAAACCCACAGGTTTGAGTTACAATAAAAACTCAAAATTCTTACAAGGTGAAGCTTTTTACAAAATGCGATATGGATTTATCATCACTTTAATTACGGCTTTAAAAATGTCATTAAAAAAACGGAGATTTACAGTTTTCAATAACTACATAAAAGGTTATTTTAAAGCAAAACGCTCTAATAAAGAATACCTCGTGACCAAAGAAGAAGGAAAATTTATTAGAAAGTTAAGATGGAATGGGATTTTTGAAAAATTAAAATAGATTCTGAATCAAATTTTCTAATTAATGAGATCTTGAAACGTGTTCAGGATGTTCTTTAAGTGCCAATTAAAAACTCCAACTTTTATAACTACTTGAAGCTTCCAACTTATTTTCGATATTGTCATCAAGTTCAGCAAAGAAATCTACGCCTGTTAACTCTTCAATCTCATCAACAGATACCACAAACTTGTATAACGGTTCATTTGAATCTTTATGAGGCATTAAAAATGCAATCATTTTAGTTTGACCTGTATTATTATCTATTAAAACTTTATAAAATTGATTTGGAACACTCACATCTTCATCTCCAATGGTTTTCATATGTCCTTTTAAAACACCACCTGTAATTACAAAAACACCATCATATTTTCTTGCCCAATACCTAATTTTTTGTTCCAGTGTATTCCAAATACCAGCATTAAATTTATGCTCTTGCGGACTGATATTACTTGTTAAAAAGGTTTCATCATGAGCTTCTTTACTAAATCGTCTGTCTCCCGCAGGACATAAATGTCCTCTATCGTAACCTGATTTTTTATAATTCTTCCAATGTGCTGCTCCAGTTTTTACGGCCTTGTCAATTTGAAAATATGGTCGCTTAAAATTGGTGCTTGATAAATGAGATTTTTTTAATTCATAAGCAACCCATTCTGCTTGTTCATGAGTTTCATCATATGATAAAGAATAATTTTCATGATGTACAACTTGACCTGTTGTACTTGATGGCAAAAAATACTCGTTAGTATCTGTTTTAACTGCTGTGCCTTCTTTAATTAGTTCTGTAGACTCTTTCTCATCTAAGACATATTCGTAACCAAAAACGACTAGAATAAGCAAAATAGCTAATATTGAATATAGAGTTCGCTTCTTCAAAATTAATCTATTATAAATTCTAATGGATTTCCTATGCTAGCATTTGGAAAGCTAATTCCTAAAAGTGCAGATATGGTTGGTGCAATATCAGTGATATTTGTTCTTTTTAGGGTTTCGCCTTGTTTTATACCTTTTCCAAAAAATAAAAGTGGCACGTGAGTATCATAATTATATCCTGAATAATGATCTGTACCAGTTCTGTTCCAAGCTGTATATTTAAATACTTCTGGATTAAATATGAATAATATGTCTCCAGATCGTTTTTGATTATGACCGTTAAACAACAGTGTTTCTTGATATCCTAAAGATTTTGGAAATTGATTAATCACTGAAGTCATATAGACATTACTTATCAATTTGTAGGATAATAATTTACCAGAGATAATTGTTTTTAATTCTTGAAGATCAATAGCATTATCTTCGATCTTTTGATGATCTAAAAATATCTGATTATTTATTCGACTTAATGCCAAATCTGAAACTTTATATTTATTATACAACAGGCTATTAACATCCTTCAACATAGCCTTTAAATCAAACAATCCTGATGGTATTTTATTATCTTCTAAATAAGAAGGCACATGAGGAGCTCCATGATCTGAAGTTAAAAACACTGTATAATCTCCGTTGCCAACTAAACTATCTAAAGCATTAAACAAACGCTCAAGTTCAAGATCTAAACGTAAATAAATGTCTTCAACTTCTTTAGAGTTTGGTCCATAATCATGACCAACTTTATCTGTACTTGAATAACTAACTGTTAATACATCTGTTATATTATCTTTCCCTAATTGCTCTCCTTCAATGGCTTTTAATGTAAAATCGGTTATTATACTATTTCCAAAAGGAGAATTTGCAACCACATGAAGACCTCCATTTTCATTCTTTAACTCTGCTAGCTCATGAGGGAAACTTGATTGCTTTTCGCCTTTTAAAATTCGTTCGTATGGGTTCACGTCTGTTCCACTTTCTTCATATGAATTGATATCATATAAAGTATTCCATGTTTTAATATAACTTGTAGCAATTCCTGAATTATTAAAATCATTTACCCATTCTGGCAATGACTCCATATAAAATGTACTAGTTATCCAATTCCCTTTCCCGTTATGCTCATAATCCCACCAATAAGCAGCATTTGCACTATGTCCAGCTGGAAAGATTGCTCCTCTGTGCTTCAAAGAAATTCCAATTGTTTTTCCTTTCATTTGAGTAAATAATCTGTTCTCATCAGCAAAAGTTGACGCTAACATTTTTCTTGGGGATTTCTTTCCGTCATTACTTTTTGTACCTAGTGGTTCAACGGAGTTATCTTCAACACAATTTACTTTCCTTTTTAATTCTTTATCAAACCAATCGTTTCCAATGATACCATGATACCTAGGAGTTGTTCCTGTAAATACAGAAGCATGACCAGGCCCTGTTTTTGTTGGTATAAAGTTGAAGTGATTGTTTTTACAATTAAAACCTTCATTCATCATACGTTTAAATCCGCCTTCTCCAAACTTATTATAAAACCTAGTTAGATAATCATACCGCATTTGATCTACAACGATACCTACCACCAGTTTAGGGTTGTCATTTTGAGATTGAGAAGGAGTTATTACAAAAAATAGACTTGTAAGGAAAAGAATGTACTTTAACATAATTGAGTGTTTCAAGTTTCAAAAATACAGATTTTAGAACATCGAACTTTAAAATTAAGGTTAAATAAGATTAGTTTTTTTACTTTAGCATAATCAAATTTCACTATGCAATACCTTCATAATATTGGCACCTATTTTTTAATGATTGCTGAGATGTTTCGTAAACCTACCAAATGGTCTGTAATGCGAACACTTATCTTGAAAGATATTGATGATCTTATTATTGGTTCTTTAGGCATTGTAGCATTCATTTCATTTTTTGTTGGTGGAGTTGTGACGATTCAAACTGCTTTAAATATTGACAATCCATTAATTCCTAAATATCTAGTTGGTTTTGCAACACGACAATCTGTAATATTAGAATTCGCTCCAACATTCATCTCCATAATTATGGCTGGTAAAGTTGGTTCTTTTATCACATCAAGTATTGGAACTATGCGTGTTACTGAGCAAATTGATGCTTTAGAAGTGATGGGTATTAACGCCTTAAATTATTTAGTGTTTCCAAAGTTCATAGCACTAATGCTGTATCCTTTTGTAATTTCAATTGCAATGTTTTTGGGTGTAATTGGAGGAATGGCAGCTTGTGTTTATGGCGGATTCAGCACTTTAGAAGATTATATTACTGGTGTCCAAACTAATTTTATTCCTTTTCACATTGTTTATGCGTTTATAAAAACAATTGTATTTGCGTTTTTGCTAGCAACAATTCCATCCTATTATGGTTTTTATATGAAAGGTGGCTCATTAGAAGTTGGAAAAGCGAGTACAACCTCGTTTGTTTGGACAAGTGTTATAATTATTTTATTAAACTATATATTAACCCTGTCTCTTATACACATCTCC
>OJDV01000314.1_pt1 | contig 17724 bp, 17 predicted proteins | sample 1592911 | NCBI WGS metagenome assembly OJDV01 (sample SAMN05416860, study PRJEB24817) | seawater metagenome | isolation source: Sea water | place: Canada:Atlantic | collected 2013-11 | reverse complement strand
CAATATGCCTTTAGATGTCAATTTTACAATTAAATCCCATTAAATGCAAATTTCATCGATAAAATACATTTTTGTAATTTACTTTACTACTAATTATTTCATTACATAATCAAGGTTATTTTACCCCCCACTCCTTTAAATAAGGGCTTACAAGCTTATTTACTATTTCAAAAAAATGCAAAATAAATAAAATCTAATAAGTAAATAAATACACATATAATCTAAAGGTTTTTGTAATATTATTTGTACTATTTTTCCTATAAAAGGAAATCTAAACGTCAAGTTACAAATTTAATTTACTTCCCTTTTAAAGCTTATATATGTCATATGCGGCATTTTTGAGATATAACTAATAGTAAATATAAATAAGCAACAATAATACACGATAAAATTTTTATGTGAGGATGATAAAATAATCAATGTCACTCAAGTAGATGAAGCAGATAAATATGGTTTTTTAATAACAAAAACTTTATAAAAGCAAAAACCCTCTATATCAAAGATATAAAGGGTTGTTCTGCTCCTCTTCTTGGACTCGAACCAAGGACACCCTGATTAACAGTCAGGTGCTCTAACCAGCTGAGCTAAAGAGGAATTTATTTTTGTAATCGTTATTGTAAGAACATAAATTTTGCCTTTTAAAACCACATTGGTTTTGTAGGCGGGTGCAAATATAAAATATTTTTTATCCGCAGCAAACAATTTTTATTTTTTTATTATTTAAATAACCATCTATAAACATCATTCCCGTTTGCGAATAATACCAATGCAATTAATATAATAAAACCAGCCATTTGTGCATATTCCATTACTTTCTCATTTGGCTTACGTCCTGTAGCCATTTCATACAGTAAAAACACTACGTGTCCTCCATCTAATGCAGGTATTGGCAGTATGTTCATAAATGCTAAAATAATAGAGATTAAGGCTGTTGTATGCCAAAAAGACAACCAACTCCATGTTCCAGGAAACAAATTAGCTATGGCTCCAAAACCACCAACTTGCGTTGCTCCTTCAGATGTAAAAACATATTTAAATTGCTTTACATAATCTGTTAAAACATTATAACCATAGTTAATCCCTCCGCCTAAACTTTCAACAAAACCATATTTTACTTCCTTGTAAGCATCATTATATTCTAAACCATAATTATTAATCCCTATAGTTCCATCTTCAGCTGGAGTTACCTTAATGGTCTTTAATTCTCCGCCTCTATCAATATCAAGAATTACTTCTTTATTTGGACTTGCCTTTATTATTTCTGAAAGACTTGCCCAATTTTTTGTTTCAGTACCATTTACCGAAACAATTTTATCTCCTTTTAACAATCCTGCTTTTTGCGCAGGATAATCTGAAATAACAGTATCTAAAACATTCGTTCTAACTGGTTGAAATGGTTTAAGTTCTCCTGCTTTAAACATGGTCATTCCAATATCTTCAGGTACTGGAAGTGTTTCAGTAGTTCCATCGGTATGTTTTACGGTTAATGAACTTACATCCCTTAAAAACAAGTACCTGTTTAAGTTATTTAAGTTTTCAAAATCTTCACCGTTCAGTTTTAAAACTTGATCTCCATGCTTAAACCCTAAATCTTTAAAAGTTTGAGTAACTGCAAAACCTTGAGGTAATTCATCATTGGTAACAATTTTTTGACCTACAAAATAAAAAATGCAGATATAAATTACAAACCCAACAATAATATTTACAGTAACGCCTCCTAGCATAATAATTAAACGTTGCCAGGCCGGTTTAGATCTAAATTCCCAAGGTTGTGGAGGTAAAGCCATCTGTTCCTTGTCCATACTTTCGTCGATCATCCCAGATATTTTTACATACCCTCCTAATGGCAACCAACCTATACCATATGTTGTTTCACCTATTTTCTTTTTAAATAAAGAAAACTTAACATCAAAGAAAAGATAAAACTTCTCTACACGAGTTTTAAATATTTTGGCAGGTATAAAATGCCCCAACTCGTGAAGTACTATTAACAAAGAAAGGCTTAATAATAACTGTAGTGCTTTAACAGCAAATGGGCTCATAGTCTATAAAATTAACGTGCAAAAATAGAAAATTAATATTATAAACCTCTGTTACCTTACGTTTATTACCTTTTTATTAACGATTTATGAATTATTCCGTAATTAGTTTCAAAATAAACAAATAACATTCCTGTTGGAAGATCACTGATACTAATGATTTCTGAAAAATTCTGCTCTCTTACCATTTGTCCTAATACATTATAAATTTTTACATTTTCAATTTCTACTGAAGCCGGTTTATTTATATGTATCGTTTCTTGAGCTGGATTTGGTGCTATAAAAATATTATTTGCTATTGAAAACTCATTGGTTCCTAAAACCACATTGTTGTTTTTTGAAATTAAATGACGATCAGGATCAAAAACAATTAATCCAATATCAAAACTAATAGGTTCTATAAATTCTTCACCATTTGTTGTGTTGTTTAAAATAATGTCAATTTCTTCACCTCCATTACCAAATATTTTTAAGGGTACAGGTGCTTCAAAAAAACTTACAGAATTATGACTCTGGTTTTGATTAATCACAATTCGGATTTCATCATCATTCATTCGATTCCATTCTACTGAATAACTTGGATAACCTTCACCAAAAACCCAATCGTTAAAAAACTCAGTTAAATCTTCTCCACTTTCAGATTCCATAATCGCTTTAAAGTCTAGGGTTTTTGCATAGCCATATGCATGACTAGGGTGATCTAAATATGCCTGAGTACCTTGAAAAAATGTTTCTTCACCTAACTGTCTATTTAACATATGCAATACCATAGAGCCTTTATTATAACTCAATCTACTACTAAATACACGTCCTACATCTGTTGTATCTTGTGCAGGTACATAAACAGATCCTCCTGTTTGTGATGTGATACTGTTTACCTTATCACTTCTCCAGGTTTTAAAACCTGGTTCTCCTTCAAAATGTCTATTTGTTAAACCCGTTAGGTAGGTTGCAAAACCTTCATTTAACCATATATCTTGCCAACTTCCACAAGTAACCTTATCTCCAAACCATTGATGAGCTAATTCATGAGCAACTAATCCTCTTGAAAAACCTCCCATAAAAGAAACGGTAGTATGTTCCATACCTCCACCCCAACCAAACTGGGCGTGACCATATTTTTCGTCTGAATAAGGATATTCTTCAAATAAATCTGAAAAAAGATTCATGATATCAACCGTTATAGGAGTATTTGCTTGTGCATATGATAAATCTTCAGGATATACATAATTTACAATATCAAATGGGTTTCCGTTATTCGTTACCTCATGTGAGTAAACTTCATAATTAGTTACCGCAAAAGCTACTAAATAAGCTGGGATTGCATATTGATGTTTGAAATGAGTTGTTTTTTCAGATCCATTTATAACCTGACTTTGTTCCAATCCATTACTTGCTGCAAAATATTCTTCATTAGAAGGATTAAATTGAGGCGAAGTAATATACACGTCAATTACATCTATTTTATCATTTAAATCTTGTTTACAAGGCCACCATCCCAAAGCTCCATAAGGCTCAGAAAGTGTCCAAATAATAGGGTCTCCATTATGGGTAGATTGTTCAAAAGAACCAAATCCAGAACTAATAGGGTTTCCAGAATAACTAATCGTTAAGGAGTCCAAAACTCCTATATTTTGAGTTGCAGGAAGTGTAATTACTACCTCATCATCACTATTTTGATTAAATGTTAATGAGTTACCTCTTTGCAATACTTCTAAAACCGTCATATTATCTGAAAGTTCAAAAGTTACTTGATCTAAATTTTCTTTAGCTTCAAAATAAGAAGTAATTGCTCCTTCAATAAAAGCAACATTAGGATCTACATCAAGCTCTAATCGATGGTATTTTAAATCGTAATTACCAGTATTTAAATTACGATTAAAATTCATTTTTTTTGAAGCATTTTTACTTTCAGAATTAACAATATTAGAAAAATCTTTATTGTAATCTTGAGCACTAGCTAGTAAAGTAATAAATGTAAAGGAGAGAAGTAATAACTTTTTCATAACGCTATTTTTTTAAGACATTTCTACAAAATTAGAAAACATTTTGCACTTGGAAAGTGATAAAAGTCACATAACTTTGTTGTTTATTAATTTATCTTTCAAAATGCTAGCTTTTTTTTCCAGATATAAATTTTTTGCGATTGTTCTTTTGGTACTTTCAATCATAATTATTTCTATTTTTTACCAAATTTTAAAACCAAAAGAGGTGTTACCCATATTTCAACCTGCAAAAGTCAATGCTGAATTAGTAGACAGTACCATACAGCACGTAAAAAAGTATCATACTATTTCAGACTTTTCATTAATCAACCAAAATGGGAAAACCATTACTCAGGATGATTATAAAGATAAAATCTATGTGGCCGATTTCTTTTTTACAACTTGTCAAACCATTTGCCCTGTGATGATGAACAATATGGTGGAAGTGCAAAATAAATTGAAAAACGATACCGAAATAATGTTATTATCACATACAGTTACTCCTGAAATAGATTCGGTTGCTCAATTAAAAAAATACGCTCTTAAAAAAGGAGTTGATGATGCCAAATGGAATTTAGTAACTGGAGAAAAGAAAGAAATTTATAAGCTTGCAAGGAAATCCTACCTTGCTGTAAAAACAGACGGTAATGGAGATGAATATGACATGATCCATACTGAAAATTTTATTTTAGTTGATACAGAAAAAAGGATTCGTGGATTTTACGATGGAACAAACGAAATAGATATCCAACAACTACTACTAGATATCGAAATTTTAAAAAAAGAAAACTAATTACTATCTAATTAGGAGCATTAAATCTTTTATTAAACAACATTTTCCCATGTCAATTGGTTAGTTTACATTTGTTGTTTAAAATCAATCTAAATAAAAAAATGCTATCAATTGCATCTTTAGAAATTGGGCAAAAAGCCATTATTAAAGACTTCTCTGTAGATGTTGTCCCTTTAAAATTATTAGAGATGGGCTGTCTTCCTGGGAATATTGTTTCATTAATACAAGAAGCTCCATTTAAAGATCCTTTATATCTTACTATAAACGGGAGTCATTTAGCAATTAGAAAAGAAATGGCGTGTAAGATTGAAATTGAACTTATCAATGGCTAAACAAATAAACGTTGCACTTATTGGTAATCCAAATACAGGAAAAACCTCTGTATTTAATATTCTAACTGGTCTTAATCAAAAAGTTGGAAACTATCCAGGAATCACGGTTGAAAAAAAACAAGGAAACTGCATTCTTGAGCGCAATCTAAAAGCTCATATCATTGACTTACCTGGAACCTATAGCTTAAATGCTTCGTCTCTAGATGAAAATGTAGTTATAGAATTATTACTCAATAAAAACGATAAAGATTATCCAGATGTAGCTGTAGTTATTGCAGATGTTGAAAATCTAAAAAGAAATTTATTACTTTTTACACAAATTAAAGACCTTGGGATTCCTGCCATTTTAGCTATTAATATGGCTGATAGGATGAAACGGAAAGCTATTTCACTAGATATTGAAAAGCTTGAAAAAAAATTAGAAACAAAAATTGTTTTAATAAGTTCCAGAAAAAAAACTGGAATTGAAAAGTTAAAGAATTTAATTTCAAATTACAAACTACTCCCTATAACACCTTGTGTTAATGCATCTAAAATTGCCCCAGATTATTTTAATCGCCTTCAAAAAACTTTCCCAAAACAAGATTTATATAAATTATGGTTGGTCGTAACTCACGATGTAAATTTTGGAAAACTTAACAGAAATGAAATTAAAGGGATTCATTCTTTTCAAACAGAATCTATTAGTAATCTAAAACGATTACAGCAAAAAGAAACGATTGCTCGATATCAATTTATTAATGACATTTTAAAAGGAACTTTAATAATTGACCAAAAAAACGCAAAGGACTTAAGAAGTAAATTAGATAGAATTTTAACTCATAAAGTCTGGGGGTATGTTATTTTCTTTTCTGTTTTATTATTGATATTTCAAGCTATTTTTGATTGGAGCACCTATCCAATGGATTTTATTGATAGTTCTTTTACGTCCTTAAGTGAATGGTCAAAAATAAATTTACCTCCTGGAGCTTTTTCAGATTTAATTTCGGAAGGAATTATTCCAGGACTTGGAGGAATTGTAATTTTTATTCCTCAAATCGCATTTTTATTTTTATTCATTTCTATTTTAGAAGAAAGTGGATATATGAGTCGTGTGGTATTCTTAATGGATAGGATTATGCGTCGTTTTGGATTAAGCGGAAAGAGTGTAGTGCCTTTAGTATCCGGTACTGCTTGTTCTATTCCTGCAATTATGGCAACACGAAATATTGAAAATTGGAAAGAACGCCTTATTACTATTTTAGTAACTCCTTTTATAACATGTTCTGCAAGATTGCCCGTTTATTTAATTATTATTTCATTAGTAATCCCAGAAGGAAGAGTACTCGGTATTGTTAGTTTACAAGGATTAACACTTTTAATTCTATATGGACTGGGATTTGGATCTGCTATTTTTGCTGCTTATACTTTAGATAAATATTTACATTTAAAGAGTAAATCTTTTTTTGTGATTGAAATGCCAAATTACAAACTGCCTATGTTAAAAAATGTAGGCATAACGGTTTTAGAAAAAACAAAAGCATTTGTATTTGGAGCTGGTAAAATAATTTTAGCAATTTCAATAATCCTTTGGGTATTGGCTTCTTATGGACCTGGAGATTTTAATCAAGCTGAAGAAATTGTAAAACAAGAAACCAAACCGTTCAACTTATCTCAGGAAGAAATCGATATAAAAACAGCATCCTTTAAATTAGAAAACTCATATATAGGTATTGTTGGAAAATTTATAGAACCTGCAGTAAAACCCTTAGGGTATGATTGGAAAATAGGAATCGCTCTTATAAGCTCGTTTGCTGCAAGAGAAGTTTTTGTAGGGACTCTTGCTACTATATACAGTGTTGGAAATGATGATGTAGAAACGATAAAAAACCGAATGGCAGCAGAAATTAACCCTTCAACTGGCGCTCCCTTATTTAATTTAGCAAGTGGGATTTCTCTTTTATTATTTTATGCTTTTGCTATGCAATGTGTAAGTACTTTGGCTATTGTAAGAAGAGAAACCAATTCTTGGAAATGGCCATTATGGCAATTAGTATCCATGACCGCTTTAGCTTACATTGCTGCATTAGCGGCTTTTCAAATCCTTAAATAAAAAAGATGCAAGAAATTTTAGTCATACTTACATTTACATTAGCTTCAGGTTTTCTTATCAAGAAATTTGTATGGAACCCTATTTTTGAAGGAAATCAAAAAAAGAGTTCAAGCTTAGATGGCGAAAACACTAAATGTGGAAAAAATGACTGTGCTTGCCATTAATTCTCCACATTAATTAGTAAAACATATTTTTTAGAATCTGCGGTATCTTCTGATGATGGATAAGGGTCTAATACGATGGCATTAATGTTTTTTTCGTTTGAAGAAAATAAAGTCAGATCATCTGATTCACCAGGATTTACTTTTCCAAAAATCAATTCCTTTTGAATGGTTTCCGTTTCTTCAGATAAGACTTCAACCAATACTTTTGCTCTTCCTGCCCATATACAATTCGTGTTTTTTGGGCAACGAGAATCCTCCAAAACTTTTATAAATTTTACGGTATGACCTTCTAAAGTAATGGATTCTCCTAAAGGGACTTTCACTACGATCCTCGGACTTTGAATAGGCGTTTCTTGTGAAAAGCTAATCGTTGAAAACAACACTAGTAAAAAAAGAACACTAAATTTCATAATATGATTTATTTATTTAAAGGTAGTCAATAAATATGCCACTAAATTTTAACCTAAACCAACATCTAAAGACATCATCACAATAAAACCTCCAATGAAACCTAAGGTTGCAATATCTGTATATTTATCTCTCTGAGTTTCTGGAATCACTTCTTCAACCACTACAAATATCATTGCACCTGCAGCAAATGCTAAAGCATAAGGTAAGATTGGTTGAAAGAAAGATACTGCTACCGCTCCTAAAACTGCAGCAACAGGTTCTACAACTGCGGACAATTGTCCGTACCAAAAACTTTTAAATCTAGAGACTCCTTGTCTTCTAATAGGCATTGAAACTGCAAATCCTTCAGGAAAATTTTGAATACCAATACCAATCGCTAAAGAAATTGCTGCGATAATCATTTCTGTTTGTTCAACACCAACCATCGTTGATGCGGCACCAAAAAGAACTCCAACAGCTAATCCTTCAGGAATGTTATGAAGGGTAATTGCTAGAACTAACAAAGTTGTTTTATGCCAGTCTGTTTTAATACCTTCTGCTTCATCTTTATTAAAGTTGATATGTAAGTGTGGCATTAATTTATCCATACCAAATAATGATAATGCTCCAATTCCAAATCCTAATGCAGCAGGTATTACTTTAATAAACCCTTCACCTTCACTATTTTCAATTGCTGGTGCCAATAAGCTCCAAAAACTTGCTGCTACCATAACTCCTCCTGTAAATCCAAGCATACCGTCTAAAACGGCACGATTTGCTTTTTTGAAAAAGAAAACTAATGAAGCACCTAAGGCGGTAAGAGCCCAAGTAAAAACCGAGGCATAAAAAGCCGATAAAATCGGGTTTACTTTTGCGAATTCAACTATTTGATCAAACATATTTTTATATGGTATTAATAAGGGAACCTATAACTTAATCCAGCTCCAAGAAGCAGGTCATGATTATCAGTAAATCCCGTTCCAACTGTTGCATCTAACTGAAAATTATTTTTTATTAAATAAGTTATTCCTGCATCGCAAGAATGATTTGCTCTATCGTCAACTGGAAAATTTCCATAAACCTCAGCATAAGCTGAAAGTTTTTGGGTGATACTATATCCATAAGATAAAGTATAGATATAGGCAACTTCTGGATTATCATCTGCCCAACGAGCACCTAAATTATAGGAGATTCCAGATTTTTCATTAATAGTGTGTGCAAAAGCAAACCTAAAACTAACCCCTGTAGTTTCTGTTTTGTAATCTGTTGATGCCAAAAATGGAAGAGACATATGAATCATTAAACCAATATCTGGTAACAATCCTTTTTCTTCTACAATTTCTACTTTTGCTCCAAGTACTAAAGGGGAAAATCCACTACCTGTAATGGTATAATCTTTATTTTGTAATTTTTCACGAGTTTCAGAAATTGCAAAAGCCAATCTTAACTCGAATCTTTCTAATATCCCGTACCTAAGTAAGGTATTATTAAAGTTTAATAATTCGGTTTTAACACCTTGATCTTTATTAGATGAATACAAGCCTCCTGTTTCAATTTGAAACATTTTAAAAGGCACTGTTTTAGGAGATTCTGTTGCGTCAGGCCTATCTGTTATCATATCTGGAATAGATCTCACTGAATTTGAAGTGTCATCTTGGGCAAAAAGTCCAAATGATAAACATAGTAATAATAAAAGTGTATAGAAATTTTTCAATTTAATGGGTATTTATATATAGATTATTAGCTATTTTGTCGGTAATATGAAGTTGGTTTTCTCCAATTTGAATGATCATTGACTCGTCAAAATCTTCTCGATCTACTACTTTTATGGTAGTTCCAATTCCAATTTTTCTGGTGTCTAAGTATTGTAAAAATTGTGTGCTAGATTCTTTTACCCCAACACAAATCCCTCGTTGGTTTTTTTGTAATTCGGAAAGCAACTTCTTTTCAGTGGGTTTGATGTTTCCATTAATATCTGGTATTGGATCCCCATGAGGATCAAAATCTGGATGATCTAAATAAGCATCCAATCTTTTTATCAACTCATCAGATTTAATATGCTCTAATTGCTCTGCAATTTCATGAACCTCATCCCATTGAAAATTTAGTTTTTCAACTAAAAAAACCTCCCAAAGTCTATGTTTCCTAATCACATTAGCTGCAATATTTTTACCCTTTTTAGTTAAAAAGGCTCCTTTATATTTTTGATAAGAAACAACTTTCTTTTCTGCTAATTTCTGAATCATATCCGTAGCCGAAGAAGGTCTTGTATTCATTTTTTCCGCAATTGCGTTGGTACTGATACCTTCATCACAATCATTTTCTAAATGAAATAAAGCTTTTAAATAGTTTTCTTCTGCTTGTGTAAACATTTGACAAAAGTAATCTTTTTTTTATAACTAACTAATTTATTTTTTAGTCTAGACTAAACTTTATGCTAAAATGAAATCTGAACTTATAATAAGCCAACACAATTTATGCGAATAATGCTTTTAATTCGGTTGCTTCAGAAGGATTCATTTTACCAGCAATAACTAAACTTAACTGCCTCCGTCTCAAAGCTGCTTCAAATCGTTCTTTTTCAAGGTCACTTTCAGGGATTATTGAAGGTACTGGAACAGGATGACCAGATTCATCTACTGCAACAAAAGTATAGATACCCTCATTAGATTTTTTTCGAGAACCACTTTCACGATCTTCAATCCAAATATCCATTACGACTTCCATAGAACTTTTAAATGCTCTAGAAACTTTGGCTTCTATTGTCACCACACTCCCTAGAGGAATCATTTTACTAAATGCAACATGATTTACAGAAACTGTAGTTACAATCCTTCTACAATGTCTTCTAGCAGCAATACTTGCAGCTCGATCCATACGAGCTAATAATTCGCCACCAAACATATTACCAACTGGATTGGTTTCGCTAGGCAAAACCAAATCGGTCACAACCGTATATGAGTCACTTGGAGTCCTTGATATCATAGGAATTTAATTTTTTGCAAATGTACAAAGTTATCTTAGGAACAAGATATCTTTAATTAAGAAGAATTATTTTTCTAATTCTTTTACTAATAACCAGGCATCTGGATTTTGTGTCTTTTTAATTTCTCTAAGACTCTTCAATGCATCTAATCTATTTTCAAAACTATGATAGGCTACTTGATGTAATCCATATTTATTTACTCCAATTAGAGTTGGTGTAAATCCTTTGTCTTGAAGTTGCAGTATTTTTTTATCAGCATTTTCTTCAACTCTAAAAGCTCCAGCAATGATATGATAATTGCCAACTTGCTTTTTAAATGTAAGATTTAATGCCGGTAAAGGATTTTCTATACTAAAAGTAGCTTCTTGAATTTGAGTTTCAACAATCGTATTTGCTTTTTGCTTTTCAGCAAAATTATATTTCTGCACTTCTCCTTCATATAATTTCATTCCACTAAAACCAGCAATCGATATTGCTACTAAAGCAATAGCTGCATATTTTAAATAGGTCTTTTTAGAACGTCTTTCTGGAGTGATATATAATGGAACTTTTTCTTCTAATTGAGTTACCGTTTCTATATAAACTTCTCTAGTTACTTTTGGAGCTACAAAAGATGTTAACCCAAAAGATGCTGTATTGAAATTTTGTTTTGAAGAAGGTATAAATTGTACCGAATTCTCTTCATTTAAATGAAAGTCTCCAATATTACTCAACGACACCACTTCTTTTTCAGATAACTGTAATGATAGTTTTCCTGTGTAATTTCTTAACTTCTGTAATGAAGACTCATAACTACATTTTTCAACCGATGCGATATAGTTAGCTAACAAGCCATCATTGGTTTGTAACTGTCTATTAAACGATAAGGTCTTCGCTGGAGGGTAAAACGTTTGATTTTCTCCATCAATTTTTGCAGATTGATACTGAGTTAATAAGGCTCCAAATCCAGGAATGATGACACATTCGTAGCGGTAAAGTAAATCGTTTATGTAAGTGGTAATTTGCATCTAAACAAATATAGTAGATTTTCAATTTTATTCAATTTTAAAATCAAATTTTTATTAACAGTTTAAAATCATTATTTTTAAGGTCTCCCCCCTTTAATATCTAATATGTTATCTAAAAAAGAATTACGCTATACGTTAGCCCTACAACGTGTGCCAAACCTTGGGGATGCTACTGCTAAAAAGTTGCTTCAAAAAGTGGGTTCTGCAGAAGGAATCTTCAATGAAAAGAAATCTAACTTATTAAAGATTACCGGTGTGGGTGCGTTTAAATTGAAAAAACTTTCTAGTAAAATTCAATTAGATGAAGCGGATGAGGAAATACGGTTTATTGAAGAAAATAATTTGGAATGGTGCTATTTTAAAGACAAATTATACCCTGAAAGATTAAAACATTGCATAGATGGACCTATTTTATATTTTCAAAAAGGAAATATTGATCTACAGAAAAGCAAAATAATAAGCATTGTCGGCACTCGAAAAATCACAACTTACGGAAGATCGTTTTGTGAAAAATTAATTGATGAGCTTTCTCCTCTTAACCCTGTAATTATTTCAGGATTTGCTTATGGCGTAGATATTACTGCTCATAAAGCAGCTTTGGAAAACGGCTTGCAGACCATTGCGTGTTTGGCTCACGGTTTAAATCAAATATATCCAAAAAACCATAAAAAATATATGGATGACGTAATGGAAAATGGAGGTTTTATATCTGAATTTTGGAGTACAGATGCATTTGATAGAAATAATTTTTTAAAACGAAACAGAATCATAGCTGGAATTTCTCAAGCTACTATTGTCATTGAGTCTGCTGCTAAAGGAGGAAGTTTAGTGACCGCAGATATTGCCAATTCATATAATCGAGATGTTTTTGCCTTGCCTGGTAGAGCAAATGATCAGCAAAGTCAAGGTTGTAACAATCTTATTAAATCTCAGCAAGCAAATTTATTTACCAATGCTGCAGATTTAATTTATATGTTGGGTTGGGAGCTGGAAGAAAAAAATAAAAAGCCACAACAAACTCAACTATTTGTAAAGCTTTCTGAAGATGAACAAATTGTTTTTGATTTTTTAAAAAATACCGCTAAAGAACAGTTAGATAGTATTGCATTACAATGCAATATTCCAACCTACAAATTAGCTTCAATATTGTTATCTATGGAGTTAAAAGGGGTGGTTCGTCCTCTGCCAGGAAAATTATTTGAATTGATATAGAATTAATTAATATCCCAGTTTTGTTCTCACTCTACTTAAAACCTCATTTGCTATTAAGGATGCTTTTTTTGCTCCAACTGCCAACGCTTTTTCAACTTCCTCTAAATTCTCCATAAAGTAATTATACTTCTCTCTTTCTAAAGAAAACTTAGTTACTATCAATTCATAAAGAGCTTGTTTGGCATGACCATAACCATAATTACCACCTTCATAATTAGCTCTCATTACTTTAATTTCGTCTTCTGAAGCCAATAATTTATAAAGTGCAAAACAGTTACAAGTATCAGGATTTTTTGGTTCTTCCAAAGGAGTACTATCGGTTTTAATACCCATAATCTGCTTTCGAAGTTTTTTATCTACCAAGAATATATTGATAATATTATTCTTCGATTTACTCATTTTAGAACCATCCGTACCCGGAATTAACATCGTATTTTCTTGTATTTTAGCTTCTGGCATTACAAATGTTTCTCCCATTTTACTATGGAAACGAACTGCAACATCACGAGTCATCTCAATATGTTGTAACTGATCTTTTCCAACGGGTACTACATTAGCATCATATAGTAATATATCGGCAGCCATTAACATAGGGTATGAAAACAGTCCAGAATTTACATCTTCTAGGCGATCTGCTTTATCTTTAAATGAATGTGCTAGTGTTAATCTTTGGTAAGGAAAAAAGCAGCTTAAATACCAAGAAAGTTCCGTTACTTGAGACACATCACTTTGACGGTAAAAAACTGTTCTTTCAACATCTAAACCAAATGCCAACCATGCTGCTGCCGTACTATAAGTGTTATCTCGCAAAGTACTTGCGTCTTTAATCTGTGTTAAAGAATGTAAATCTGCTATAAATAAAAAGGATTCGTTTTTTGGGTTATTAGCCATTTCAATAGCTGGTAAAATAGCCCCTAAAAGATTTCCTAAATGTGGAGTCCCTGTACTTTGTATTCCTGTTAATATTCTTGACATAGTTTTTCCTATGAAAGTAATTCCGATGTTGGAATAAATGTTAAACTTAATTTTTCACAAAGATAATTTTTTTAAACCTTTTGATTATGTTCAATTTCCTATTTTTGAAAAGCGTTGAAAATAATTAATAACATAGCCATACTATTTTACCGAATTTGGTACTACATACTTATGTTCGGAAGTATTTTGATCCTTTTCCCTTTTCTTTTTATAAGTATTTTAAGAAAAGAATGGTACCCCTATTTTTATAAATTAGCACGTATTTGGGCTAAATGTATTTTATTTGGGATGGGCTTTATTCCAATTATTAAGAGAGAAGTTACTTTTAAGAAAGATAAGAGCTATATGATTGTAGCTAATCATACTTCAATGATCGATATTATGCTCATGCTTTATGTTTCTATAGATCCTTGTGTTTTTGTAGGAAAGAAAGAATTAAGTAAAATTCCAATGTTTGGTTTTATTTATAAACGTACATGTATATTGGTAGACAGAAGCAACCAACAAAGCAGAAAAGCAGTTTTTAACAGTGCTCAAGAAAAAATAAATCAAGGTTATAGTGTCTGTATTTTCCCTGAAGGAGGTGTTCCAGATGACGAAAGTATTGTTTTGGATAGTTTTAAGGATGGCGCTTTTCGATTAGCAATAGAACATTCTCTTCCCATTGCTCCAATGACATTTCATGATAACAAAAAATTGTTCTCCTATACTTTTTTTAGTGGTGGACCTGGGAAAACGAGAGTAATGATACATCAATTAATAGAAACCTCGAACTATTCCATTGATATGAAAAAAGAAATAAATAATAAGACCCGAGCTATTATTTTAAAAGAATTAGAACAACCGTCCTTATAATTTTTAAAGAAAAAAACCATCCTATGGCGTAAGATGGTTTCCCCTTAAAGGTTTGTTTTTAACAAACCCAAACTAACTTAACCTAAACTAAAACTTGAAACTCAAGCCACTATAAATCCCTATATAATAAGGTTTAAAGTCTACGGACGAATCTGTATAAGGATTGAGTTGATACTTGAACATGGGTTCTACATTAAACATTAACTTTTTAGAAAAACTATAATTCAAGCCTAATCCGACGTTAGTTGTAAAACTGAGTGATGATAAATTATTTGCCTCACCAAGGACTTCATTAAAATCACCCGCTTCCACCGATACTTCATTATCACCTAATAATAAGGTACTAAAACCTCCAATAACGTTGATTCCAAATCGTTTATTAATAATTGAATAATTCAATTCTAATGGCATTTCGTAATAGCTTAATTTTTGATTTAAATAAGCTTCTCCATTCGTTGATTTTGGTGTGATATTTCCAAAAGGATTACCTGGGTTTTGATTAACCAATGCACCTTTATCAACGACAATAGTTACATTACTTCTTCCCTGATAATCAATACTACTTGAAGATGCAGCAGCTACTGGTCCCGTTCCTATATCCAGCCCGGTTGTTGAGTAACTTAAATTAACATTACTAAGTCCAGAACGAACACTTAATTTTTTATTTAAATTATAGCTTACTTTAACTCCATAAGCAATATTTAAATCACCACTTTTTGAATTATCTGCAAATGATGGATCTATGGAAGAACCTTCACTTAACGTATTATAGTATACAGGGGCTACATTTGGTGTAACTTCCCAACGATTATCTGGTGTGTTATCTACATTCGCAATGACTACTTCCTCTTCAGGATTTTCATTAATTGCATCGAAAATCGATTTTTTATTTTCTTCCTTAACAACTGCTTCCTTATTTATAGTTTCTGAAGAGTTTTCAGAATTGTTTTTTACCTCTTCATTAACTGCAACAGCTTCAACACTCTTGTTAATTTCGGTGTCTTTATTAATTAAAGATTCGTTACTGTCTTTTACCGAATTTGATTTTTCGTTTGCAACTCCCGTTTGTTCTTCAATTATTTCTTTAGATTCCTTTATAAGCTCATTCTGAGTTGATTTTTCAGAATCTTTAGAATCGTTATTATTGGAAGCAACCGCAGTTTCAGAATTGTTAATTCTATGTTCCTTACTATCTGAAGATTTTTTTATAATCTCCTCATTAGTATTAGTTGCTTTATGAGCTTCTTCGTTGGAGACTATTTCATCTTTAATAAGATCATTATTATTTTCTAAAATGATGTTGTTAGGCTTTTGCGAATCAATTACTGAAGGCTTTTCTGTAACGATTGGAGAATCTGTTTGGTTTAAAGGAGAGTTAATTAATGAGTTACCAATGGTAAAAATCAAAGCTAATAAAGCAGCAATACCTCCAAGCTTGAACCAAAGAGGAATTACTTTACGATCATCTTCCTCCTTAAGTTTGGCTTGAATATTATTCCAAACCTCAGGAGATGGAGTCGCTTCAAAATTTTTGAATTGATCCTTAAATAATTCGTCTATGTTTTTATTTTTTTTCATTTACCCTTTATATGGATATATAACTATTAGATTATTCAGCTTCATTTTTTTTATAATAATCTTCAATCTTTGTTTTTAATATTCCTCTAGCTCTTGCTAAGTTTGACTTTGAGGTTCCAACTGAAATACCTACTAAATCAGAAATTTCTTTGTGTGCATAATCATCAAGCACATACATCGTAAACACCAGTCGATATCTGTCTGGTAATTCCTGAACTATTTTTAATAAAAAGTCCAATGGAACAGCATTATTTTCAACTTCAACTACAGCTTCTTCTTCAAGTTGCTCTTCATTAGACAGTTTAAAAACCTTTTGCTTACGATATTTTTGAAGTACAGTATTTACAGTTACCCGTTTCATCCACCCCTCAAAAGAACCTTTTCCTTTGAATTGCTCAATACGTTTAAAAATTGTAATAAATGCATCTTGTAAGTTATCCTCCGCCTCATGATAATTTGGGGAATACTTTAAGCATACAGAAAATAATATACCAGAAAATTTCTTGTACAACTCTTCTTGAGCCTTTAAATCCTGTTTCTTACAATTTAATATGAGTTCTTCTAATGTCAAACGCAGTACCTTATATTATTATTAAATTGTTGATTTAACTTATAAAAAAATAAATAAGCAACCATAATAAAAAAGGTTTCTACGTTGGGTAGATGCCTAATACACAAATAGGTTGCGTTAGGAGTTACAACTATTATTTGTTTTCAACAATAGCGTCTTTTATTTTTTGTTCAAGTTCGTCCATTAATTCTGGATTGTCTAAAAGTAAGTTCTTAACAGACTCTCTTCCTTGCCCTAATTTAGTGTCATCATAGCTAAACCAAGATCCGCTTTTTTTAATGATTTCAAAATTCACACCAAGGTCAATTACTTCACCAACTTTTGAAATTCCTTTACCATAAACGATATCAAATTCTACCATTTTAAATGGTGGAGCTACTTTGTTCTTAACCACTTTTACTCTTGTTTTATTACCTAAAACATCGCCATCCGTATTTTTTATTTGTGTAGATCTCCGAATATCAATTCTAACCGATGCATAAAATTTTAGAGCATTCCCTCCAGTGGTAGTTTCAGGATTTCCAAACATAACTCCAATCTTTTCACGTAATTGATTAATAAAGATTACAGTACATTTTGTTTTACTTATAGAACCCGTTAATTTACGTAGTGCTTGAGACATTAAACGAGCATGAAGCCCCATTTTAGAGTCTCCCATTTCACCTTCAATTTCACTTTTAGGAGTCAATGCTGCTACCTGTCTCTTATACACATCTCCGAGCCCACGAGACAGGCAGAAATCTCG
>OJDV01000313.1_pt1 | contig 17790 bp, 12 predicted proteins | sample 1592911 | NCBI WGS metagenome assembly OJDV01 (sample SAMN05416860, study PRJEB24817) | seawater metagenome | isolation source: Sea water | place: Canada:Atlantic | collected 2013-11 | reverse complement strand
GCGCTCGGAGATGTGTATAAGAGACAGATCCTACACCATGTAATTTTCTATAGGCTTTAACAGCTGCCAGTTTTCGGCCGCTTTGTGCTAGCACTTCTACATCTTCATCATCATGCGCATCATGGCTAGAATAGCTTTGTTTAGGTTTGCTAAATTTTGATTTTATTAATAAATAGACAATAGCAATGGCAATGCCAATTCCGATATATTTCAATTCCATTATTTTGCCCTCGTTAATTAGTTTGAATAATATTATTCTTTTAATTGTACATGACACATTGCACATTACAAATTGTTTTATCTGTGATAGAGTCTAATGCATACCACATAAAACAAAAAAAGAGGAAAAATAGTGAAAAAATTCAATTTGACAATTTGTGCAATATTGTTAATGATTTGCATAAATCCTGCCTGGTCAAAAGACAAAGGTTCAGATGCTAAAGATTCAGATAAAAAAGACAGTATTCTCAATGGAATAAAGCTTAGAGCCATTGGGCCAGCCTTAATGTCAGGCCGCATTTCAGATATTGCCATTCACCCAAATGACGAAAACACTTGGTATGTAGGTGTGGGTTCTGGTGGTGTGTGGAAAACAATCAATGCAGGTACCACTTGGACACCAATTTTTGATAATGAAAAAGTCTATTCGATTGGATCGGTCACAATCGACCCAAGTAATCCCAACCGTGTTTGGGTGGGAACTGGTGAAAATGTAGGTGGCAGACACATGAGTTATGGTGATGGCATCTATCTTTCTATTGATGGAGGTAAGAATTGGAAAAATATGGGTTTGAAAAAATCGGAACACATCTCCACTGTGGTGATTCATCCCAATGACTCAAATGTGTTATGGGTAGCGGCTCAAGGACCATTGTGGTCCAAAGGAGGGCAAAGAGGACTTTATAAAACCATTGATGGTGGTAAAACGTGGAAGAAACAATTAGGCGATGATGAATGGACAGGTGCAACGGACATAGTCATAGATCCACGTAATCCAGACAAATTATACGCTGCAACATGGCAACACCACCGTTCGGTCGCTGCTTATATGGGAGGTGGTCCAAAAACCGCGATTTATACTACAGATGATGGCGGCAAAAACTGGGATAAATTAAAAAATGGTTTACCAAAAACAGCCATGGGCAAAATTGGTTTGGCTATTTCTCCTCAAAAACCAGATGTGGTTTATGCCGCCATTGAATTAGAAAGACGCACAGGTGGCATTTATAAATCAACCAACCAAGGCAGATCATGGGAAAAACAATCAGATGCTGTGGCTGGTGGAACAGGCCCACATTATTACCAAGAACTTTATGCCTCACCACATGCTTTTGATCGTTTGTATTTGGCCAATAACTATATGATTATTTCAGATGATGGTGGTAAAACATATAGAAACATGAATGAAAAAAACAAACACATAGATAATCATGCTTTGGCTTTTAAGAAAAGTGATGATGATTATTTGTTAGTGGGAACAGACGGTGGACTGTACGAAACTTTTGACTTAACCAAAACATGGCGATTTATTGATAATTTACCCTTGACTCAATACTACAAGGTTGCTGTTGATGATGCAGAACCTTTTTATAATATTTATGGAGGCACACAGGATAATAATACCCAAGGTGGTCCTTCTAGAACCGATAATATTCACGGAATTCGAAACTCAGATTGGAAGGTTATTTTAGGAGGTGATGGCCATCAACCCGCTACAGAACCTGGTAATCCAGATATCGTATATGCGGAATGGCAACAAGGTAACTTAGTCAGAGTGGATATACCAACAGGTGAAAAGGTGTATATTAAACCACAACCTGGCGCAGGTGAACCACCAGAACGCTTTAATTGGGATGCACCAATTTTGGTGAGCCCTCACAAAGCCACACGCTTATATTTTGCTTCACAAAGGCTTTGGAAATCTGAAGACCGTGGTGATTCTTGGCAAGCCATATCTGGCGACCTAACCCGTGACCAAGACAGATTACAATTACCGATTATGGGCGCCACACAAAGCTGGGACATGCCATGGGATGTATTGGCCATGAGTAATTACAATACATTGACATCGGTAAGTGAATCTCCAGTTAAAGAAGGGTTGATTTATGTTGGCAGTGATGATGGATTAATTCAAGTCACAGAGAATGGTGGCCAAAACTGGCAAAAAATTGAAGTAAGCAAACTTTCAGGGATTCCTGAAACCGCTTTTGTCAATGACATCAAAGCAGATTTACACGATTCAGATACAGTTTATGTGGCGTTAGATAACCATAAATACGGAGATTATAAACCCTATTTGTATAAGAGTAACAATCGCGGTAAAACTTGGAAGAAAATAACCCAAGGCTTACCTGATAAAACTTTGGTTTGGCGCGTGGTTCAAGACCATGTCAACAAAAATTTGATGTTTGTCGGAACAGAATTTGGCTTATATGTCAGTTTCACAGGTGGGCAAAAATGGATTGAACTAAATGGGGGCTTACCAACCATTTCAATACGAGATTTGGCCATTCAAAAACGTGAAAATGATTTGGTTGCTGCCACATTCGGTAGGGGATTTTTTGTGCTGGATGATTATACATTCTTAAGAAATGTCACAGAATCTGAACTTAAAAAACAAGCCAATTTATTCGATAGCAGAGACGCATGGTGGTACTTGCAACGACAAGTGCTTGGAGGAAATGTAAAGGCTTCACAAGGTGATGGATTTTACACAGCAAAAAATCCTGAGTTTGGCGCAGTTTTTACATACCACTTGAAACAAGAATTGAAATCAAAAAAAGACCTGCGTCAAGAAACTGAAAAAGAGGCCGCTAAACAAGATAAAGCGCTTAAAGTCAATAGTTGGGAAAAATTAGAAGCTGAGAGAACTGAAGTTGGTCCGAACATTTGGTTGGTGGTTAAAGACAGTGCAGGGCATGTGGTTAGGCGTGTTAAAGGCACCGGTAACAAAGGTTTTAATCAAGTTGCCTGGGATTTAAGATACCCTGATAGAACCAATGTTAATAATAAAGGCCGTGGTGACACAGAGCCCAGTGGTTATTTGGCCCCTCCAGGAAGTTATTCAGTCACTCTGGTAAAACAACAAAATGGAGAGTTTATAAATTTATCAGAATCCAAAAACTTTAATGTTAAACGCTTACGAAAAGGCAGTTTAAAACCTGCAGAACCTGAAGCATTGGTTGCATTTTGGGATCGCCTGAGTCATTTATCTAGAGATCTGGACATACTTAATCAATCGTTGAAGAATGCCATCGAACGCAATCAAAAAATGCGCACTGCATTATCAAGAAGTACCAGCGAACCAGGTGTGTTAGATATAGAATTAGATAAAATAATGCTAGAACTTGAACGATTAAATACTGCTTTAAATGGCAACCAAGTTTCAAATGAAATAGGTGAAAAACCAGGCAATGTTACTGTTGGAGCTAGATTGGGTGTTGCTTTAACAGGAACAGGAATGTCAACTTATGGCCCTACACCGACACACAAAATGTCAGCTGACATTGCAGAATCAGAATTGGAAAAGCATCAAGAAGCGTTTAAGCAGTTAATTGATGTGAGGATTCCTGCATTTGAGAAGAAGTTGTATGAAGCTGGTGCGCCTTGGGTTCCAGGTAGTTGGGATTAATTATATGATATAGTAAAAACTTCAAACCCTGTTGATTACAACAGGGTTTTTTTATAAATTTAATAGACAGTGTGTTACTCAAAACTGTTTTCAAATATAACATCAAAAGCCACATGACTTCCAAATGTGGGACTGATTGAATCATCAAATCCAGAACCTGAAGGCAATGCAGCTCTGCTGCCCCAACCATAATGTATTACACCATTTTCAATGGAGACTGAATGAACAGATTGTGATGAAGCTTCTGACTGTCCTAAAAGGTGAGTGGATTGTTCCCAAGAACCGTTATTTTGATTTCTTTGGTTGGTTGATAGCATGATTTTATTGCTTTGCGGCCAGATCATGGCAAATTGATCACCGTGATTTGCCTGCTTAGCCAGATTAAAACCCTCTCCAACACCTTCTAAATACTCAATGTCTAATAGCGGGAATGCATCACCTGCAACATTGTCCTTGAGTTCTTTGATTTCATCACCTTCTCGCCAATTTAATATTGCACTACCCACTGCATCATAAGCCACTGTAACACTGTCATCATTGATTGAATTTGTGGTTAATTGTTGTAGATTTGACCAAATACCATTGATCTTTTCAATTGTGAATAGCTCACGATCAGTGTTGGTAGTATAATTTGAATCAGTATCCATTATGATGCCAATGACTTTGGAATCATTGGTATAGGCCGCAACTGACCATCCATAAGTATAGGCTAATCCTGAAATCACTTCTTCTTCATTACTGAACTGAAGTAAATCTGCATCCCAAACCATGGATTTAATGGAAACTGTATCTAATAATGTTCCAGTAATTTCAATGCCATTGGCTCTTTGCCAAAAAAGGCTTAACTCATTAACGGAATCACGTATGATTTCAGGGCCAAAATCATGCATGGAATTAGAGGTTAATGTACCACTTGTTATTTCTAGTTCAGTATCAGGATCAATAAGCAACCAATTTAATTCATAGGCGTTTGAAAAGGTATTCAGTTCTGAGACTTGAGTTGGAATAGTGGTCTCATTTGATTGATAAACAATTAATAAATTACCATTTTTATCAAAATGAGCAGAAGGTGAATTGTTGGCATTTGATGTGCCTGTCAATTCATGGGTATCTCCCCAAGTATTTGTTATAGCATCATAAAAACGGTAATGAATATTTCCAGAAGGTCGAGATTGTAAATCATCTAATTCAGACCAAACCGCTACACCTTGTAATGCATTATTGGTCATACGATGGGTCATTACCAAATGTCCATCTAACGGTACCCAACCTGATTGACCTTGATGAGTATTTTCAGTGTGAATAAACCCTCCACAAGGGTCTCCAAATGGCCAGCTTTGAGAGGCTGATGCGGATAATCCTAAAAAATGTGCCTGTGCATTAAGGTCCATATTTCCACCTAAAGTTGATATCATAAAATCAGGTGCCACTTCCATATTGATGCAACCACTTCCTCCACCAGATACAGAGGCTCCAGCAGCATTTTTAATTGGGCGTGGAAGACTAATACCAGCACCAGCTTGTGCACTTATGGAACCAGATACACTGCCGCCAGTCCATAAAATATCGCCACTGTCACCGGCATAATTGCCAGTTCCTGATAACGTGGCATTGGCAGATGCTTTTATTCCAATACTTTGTATCACATCACATAAAAACTGACTCAATGAGCAGGCCGCGGTTTGCAAACCAGGTATGGCAGTGATTGGATTGAGTGTTTTTTGCCATCCTGGAATAGGTACATTTATGGTGCCTTCTCCATCAGTGACCATTTCATCACAACTGAGAGTGCTGGTATTGGGTCCTTGCATTTGAAAACTAACTGACTTACCTGCAAAACTAAAGTTAGCTTGTGTATTCATTTGACCAGACCCAGTATTTCCATTTGAAAAGACCATAGCCTCATATTCGGATGAAACACCGCCATTTATGCCCCACAAACCGGTAAATAATTTTAAAGTATCTAGTGTTCGGGTTGTTTCTAAATTAAATGGCCAATTCAGTTCACCTTTGTATTCAATTCCTGGGGTTCCTGACCAATCTGAAGCAGATTGAGCCCAAGTTGGTAGGACAACTTTTGGTGTGGCAACAATGTATGGCACTGATTCTTCATCACCAAATTTGGCAATGGCTTGAATGGTATCACCTGGTTCTCCCGCATCAAAATCCCACGTCACCATATCAGATCCTGCTACAGTTTCTATAATACTCCCATAAGTAAATTCCACTTCTCCTGGTGGTTGTCCGCGCCAATCAATGGTCACAATAACTTGTGTATCGACATTAACTGATTGAATAAACTGAGAAGGTTCTTGTAAGGTCATGTCGGTTATAAATGGAGTAGATGGTTCAGAGTCAAATAGAATATCTTGAGTCACTGTAACTGTGTCTTGCATAAAATAAGTATTATACAATTGTAAAGTTGGTTGATTTGAGCCTATTGGTTCAAGCATTGGTGAAAAAGAACTATTGCCATTATAATCATGAGTAACCTCGAGGCGCAAACGGTGCAAAATATCATCTATCCATGATTTGTTACCAGCACCCGGAGCGATATTTTGATTGGGTGTCCAGACATTGTTATTCGAATCATAACCGCCAATTAATTGGACCAATTCTGGATCACCAGATATATCAAAGTCAATTAAACTACCAGTTGAATCCATCCAATAGCAGTCTTCACCAAATGCAAAATTTCCTACAATATCAATGGTTGCTGTATGATTGTTATATGTTAAATCAGCTTGTCCTAGACCAGAAATAATGCCAGTAATATCATAGTTTCTTTCAATAGTGATATCCCATGACATGTCTTGTGGTTCTGCAAAAGTACCTGGTTCAATACATTTTGGGAAAGTGTACATTATGTTGGCAGTTTTATCGATTGTGCCACTGATGCGTTCTTTTCCTTTGCCTGTGACATTGCCATCACAATCGACATCAATATAGTTTTCATCACTACCACCGATTTTCTCAACCATGAAACTACCATTGACAGGAGTATAATCATCAGCTAAATCACAAAACCCATCATCAAGAAACTCACAAAAAACTTCATCGCCTTCAAGTTGATAGTTTCCTGTGACTTGAGATAAATCCCAACGTCCATTAAGGACCTCACTATCAATAGGACAGACAGCTGGTTCATCAATTGGACAAGTTGCCCACAATGGCATCACCATTATGGTATTCAATAGTAAAACTTTGAGTAGATTAGATTTCATAATTATTTTCCATGATTAATTCAACCTAAGTTTAAAAGAAACTTAATATTCAATAATGAAGTAAGCGTGAATTAATCATGAACTTTAAAATCATGCTGATTATTTACCTATGTTAATAGGATATTTAGCAGAAAAGAAGATTTCACGATTAATTCATGATTGGCTCATCATTGGTTTTTCTATAACCAGTATTATTGGTTCAATACTAATCAGGAGTACAATATGAAAAACACAAGATCATTAACATCATTGATTTTCCTAGTTCTATTAACAGGCTGTGGACAACTATCCGATAAAGATTTAATCAAAGCTGCTTATAATGGTAAAACAGAGGTGTTAGAAAATGCGATTGATGCTGGGGCAAATATTAATCTTAAATCACAAAAAGGGGGAGTGAGCCTGTTATCTAATGCCGCTGGTGCAGGGCATGGGTTGACAGTTTATATGTTATTAAAAAAAGGAGCCAATGGCAACGACGTTGATGATGCAGGATGGAGTGCAATGCATTTTGCAGCATCGGGTGGCCAAAATGATGTCATCAATATGTTAACAAAGTTTAATGTTGATTTGGATTTGCAGAACGGCGACGGATGGACGCCATTAATGTATGCAGTTTTTAATAATCATGAAAGTACAGTTAAAACACTGTTAGATAGCGGTGCAAGTGTTAATGTTGTATTAGCCAATGGCTTGGATGCAATGGAAATTGCAAAAGGTAAAGGGCACAGCAAAATAATGAATCTATTAAAAAAAATAATTGAGAGTTAGTCATTAGGAGTCATCAAAATGAGAAGAAGCGCGATTATTTCATTAAGTGTGTTTAGCACAATAGCTCTTGCTTTAATAAGCTTTGGCATCTACTTTATTTTTAGCGCAGAAAGTAGCTCAAATTGGGAAAAAACCTCGGCAAAAGTTATTTCATACAAAATTGTTTCATCAAGAAGACAAGGAAGTGGAGTGATTAAGAAACGACAATATGCGATTCAAATAAAATACCAATATGATGTTAAGCAAATATCCTATACCAATAATATGATTAGCTTTGGAAAGGGTGTGACTTTAAAAAGTAGTTACAAAGACCGCGATAAAGCCATTAAATGGTTGAATAATTCTGAATTTGCCAGAAATAAAATTATTGATATTTATTATAATCCTAAGAATCCAAATAAATCCGTGGTATACAAAGGCATTAATTTTATTACATTTATACCACTAATATTGGGTTTGTTCTTCATGTTATTGATTGTGTTTGTTCTTAAAAAGAGAAACGACAATCAAAATGCTTAATTCGCTACAGGTGATTAAATAGAATTTTTCAGCAATAAATTTAGGTATTTTTCATCTTCTTGTGTCCATAAATCGATGGCTTGTTGCTTACATGATTTTGCCAACTTTATGGCATCAGCAGTATTTCCAAGTTGTTCGTTGGCTTTGGATTTAAACAATAAATAAGGATAATTGGTGGGCTTTAATTGCGTTGATTCTTCTAGTATATCTAAAGCTTTTTGTGGGGCGTTTTTATCCAAATAATAGTTGGCTAACAAATTATTGATGTCAATAGTTGATTCCCCATCTTGGGTCTCTTGGGACAGTTGTTTGGATGCGATTAATAGTTTCAGGGCTTCATCATCTTGTGCGTTTAAAAAGTACCAACGCGCTAAATTTTGGTTAATTCTTGGTTGTAATCGTATTTCTTGGCTTTCATTGATGTGGTCTTGCAATTCATCAAGTAACAATTTAACACTATTTCCTTCATTGTCTTCGATTTTATTTTGATCGAGTATAAAATCCAAAGTTAACAATTTATTTTTAATCAAGGCTCTTTGATTTTTTGTTTCTATTGCCAGTTGCTTATGTTGTTGAAGATAAGTTTGAGCGACAGACCATTTTTTTTGTTTAATGGACATATCAATGGCAAATTGCTTTGATGCTATGACCATGGCTTTATAGTCTATTTCAGTGGCTATTTGTTCCATTTCCTGGTTCAGTTCCCAAGCCTTTTTATGCTGAGACTGAACCATTAATACATAAATTAATTCATTCAAAGTAGCACCAGTCCCCAATTTATAATTGAGAGATCTTGTAATACTTAATGCATGTTCTAACTGGACTTGGGCTTCAGCATAATTGGCTTCGTGACTGGCAATTCTGGCCAATAAACTACGTACTTTGGCTGCACCAATTAACTCATCGATTTGAATAAACATATTTAATGACTGGGTCGCATTTTCACGTGCCAGATCGATGTTCCCAAGTTTTTGATAAATGCTGCCTTTCTTTTGATACACATTGGCCAATAATGCGGCGTTTTGTTCAATTGTCAAATTTGCAGATATGACATCTAATTGGTCTAAGGCCAATTGATATTCGGTTAATACAGAGTAGGAATAACTCAAATTGTACCTAACATCATTTAATGAAGATAAATCATATTCTTTGTATTTGTTTAGTATTTGCAAATAGGTATCTCTGGCAAGTTCAGGTTTACCTTGGGTGTCATAAATGTCTCCCTTTAATGTTTCAATTGTAATTTGTAGCATTGGGTTTGATTCAAGTTGACTCAATGTATCAAGAAGCTCAAGACTTTCAGGTAATTTGCCTTGTTTATTTTTGATTTTTGCCAAAGCCAATCGTGCCAAGTGAAAATCTGGTTTTTCTCCAATGCATAATTCAAAATAATGACTCGCTTTGTCTATTTCTCCGCTATTCATATTATCAAGTCCACGCAAATATGACTCTACTAGGTAGGGATTTTCTGGTGTTAAAGAAGCAATAACCTTATTGTTATCTAGATTGTAATTCAACTCTGTTTGTAACCAATGGCTGCCTTGTTCAAGAGTTTTGGCAATGTTTTTATGTGTAAATGATTGTGTTTTAGATTGCTGATCACTGTCTATGATGGTAACTATGAATGTATAAGAATTGTCTTTTTCTATAATCTCTGTTGTCACGGTATTCGTATTTGGAGAGATTTGTAATTGTTTATCAATAAACTGCTGTATATTTAAATTACCTGGTTTATCATCAATGTTTTTAAGCCATGCACTATTAGAAAAAGTCATTAGCTGCTCAATAAAAATTCGTGAGCTGTCATCAAACCATTGCTTGTTGTCTTGTTGTTTTGTTAGCAATAAAACAATGGGTTTATCAAGCTTAGTTTCGTTTCTTGTTTGCGATTGAATATAGTAGGCAACAAAACTAATAATAACCAATGCTATAACAAATAATGGTAATTTACTTTTGGATGTTTCAGTGTCTTTAAACGTTATTTTAGGGCAAAACTTAATTCCTTGTCCGTACACTGTTTCAAAGTATTCATCTTCTTTAACTTCTGATAATATTTTCTTTAATTTTGATATGCTTTGATCAATGGTGTTACTTGTGACAACCCTTCCTTTCCAAACATTGTCTATTAAATCGTCTTTGGAAATAATTCTGTTGGGGTTTTCTAAATAGTAACGAAGTAGATCCTTGTGTTGTTTAGTTAATACTATGATTTTTTTACCACTACTCAATTCATTGGTTATGGTATCGAAAGAAAATTTTAAAAATAAATATTTCATTAATTAAATGGGGTTCCCTGTGTTATAAAAGAAGATAGGAATTAACTTTAAGATCTTATGTTTATTTATTATTCTAAGTAAAATAGTATTCTTATTCAAGCAATATGAAAAAAGCACCATTACAAATTTAATTGTTTCCTTGTTTTGGTTTTAAATTTAAATACATTCATTGACTGAATAATAAGAAAGATCATTTTTCCATTATTATGGGATCTTTGCCATTAGTTTGTGCCTTGTACATGGCAATATCGGCACTTTCTATAACTGATTCTCCCGTTCTTCTAGATACCAAACCTGAACTCAATGAGAAAAAGATTTGATGGTTAATTGTTCTGATCTACCTATTTTGACCACGCAACCATTTCATTTGTAAAATTAAAAACACCATAAAGACAACAAATACAGCAAGGAAGGTCTTATGTAATAATGGGTCATTTAAGGAATTTACCAATGGTGCATTCATTGGAAATCTAGTCAATATTTCAGTTGCAGTTGGTATTAAATGAAATAAAATTGTACTGGAATAACACAAGTTAACAAAATATTTATTCCATGATTTGAACAGCAAGGTTTTTTCTAAAATTATACCAGCAATAACTGCCAACAAAGTTAAGATTGCCAGTGCATGTGCTGGATTGAAACTGCCATGTTTAAAAATTGTTAATGAAGATGCTGCAGTGATGAAAGTCGTCACTAAATAGATTTTTCCTACTTGGTAAACATAACTTATTCGTTTGTATTTCCACAAAACCATGAAACCGCTAATTAATGCAACAATTCCAATCAAAGTGTGAAAAATGCCCATTGCACTTAAAGACATAATCTTTCCTAATAATAATTCTATTTAAGCATATCTGCCAATTCAAGATGTGTCAAAGGAATTCTTTTATCCATATGTGTTTATTATTAGCATTAATTTTGAGATGTCTGGTTTGTTGATGCATTTGACCTTGAAAATAAAAGTGTACTGTCACAATGAAATATTTGTTATAATTTAGATTCTTAAACCTTTTGTCTATTATTATGCGTTTTTTGATTTTATTTTTATTTCTATTTATTTCTGGTTGTGCCACTTTGTCTGAAAGCGAGTGTATTCATGGAGATTGGTTTGAAATTGGGCAGACCGATGGTCGAAATGGCTATAAATCTTCAAGAGTTGAAAAGCACAGTAAAGCTTGTCAAAAAACCAATACCAATGTTGATTTTGATGCTTATATGCAAGGCAGAAAAGATGGGTTAAAATATTATTGCTCGCCTCAGAATGGTTTTGATTCTGGTTTGGAAGGCAGCTATTACAATAAAGTCTGTCCAATTGAGTTAGAAAGAGAATTCTTAGAATACTATTCATATGGAAAAGAAATCTACATTGTTAATAATGAAATATCTTCTGTTGAAAATGAAATGGATCAAAAAGAAAGAGAATTAGAAGATGATGATACAACCGATGAAGAAAGAAGGTATTTACGAAAAGACATCAAGTATTTAATCAAAGATTTAAGAAGATTGAATAGAGAATTAATTAACTTAGAACAGAGATACAATGATTTATTATAAAAATTTAGACAAGATGAAAACACTCTTTTTATTGCTGTTGCTGCTAATATGCAATTGTGTTAATGCAAAACTCTATACAAAATCTGAGGTTAATAATTTTTTTAGCATTGATACCAATTTAATCCAACAAAGGTTTATTAAAGATTATAAGGCTTCATCCAGTGCAGAGAATTTCATAGAATCGAAGAACAGGACCACTCAAAATCCATTAAAGCTAGAATCAAACTATCTTAGTTTATTGGAACACGTCGAAACTCAACCAAATTCTGAAAAAAACAAATCCTTGGTTGATCAATTAAAAAACTATCAGCCTCAAGCCATGAAAATGCACGAAGAAGGCAACTTACAAATTCCTGTATTTAATGTTAGTGCCAGGGCTCAAGGGGTTGAAAACTATTGGTCGTATTTAGAATTGAAACAAAAAGTAACAGCAGATTTAGATTCAGATTATTTGTCCACATTGATTCAGATTAAAATCATTTTATCGGAACAACATGAAGCAAAAACATTTGCATTGAAAAAAAGCATTCATTTGATTAATAAAGAGACTAAAAATCAACTTTCAAAACATTTTATTAATGACTTAAACAGCATTGCTGGCATTGAAAAATTTGTCATTGATTTCGCTGTGATTTATAAAGACAAGAATCTATTGGATAAATTAATACACCAATTAGCCGGAAGAAATGCTGATTATTTGGTTAGACAATTAGTTGATAACTTTAGCACCGATTTTGTAATAGATAAATTAATTGAACAAGTGAAATCTGATAATGGAACCCGTTTGGCAATGAGTTTATTAAAACCATATGTTAATTCAAATATAAAAGTTCAAAATTTATTGATAGATTCACTACAAGATAATAAATTTGCTTCTGTGGCTGCATTTTCATTATCTGGATTAACAGAACAAAGCAGCCTAAATAATCTTAAAGATAGATTTGTTGAAAGCCAATCAGAATTTGAAAAGAATCATATCTTACTATCGCTAAAGTTGAATGAACGAGGCTCTGCTCAAGCTATTTTCAAACAGTTAAAGCAGGAGAAATAACACAATGAAGAAAGCTTATTTGTATATTGTTTTATTGTTTTCACAATTGTCTTTATCTCAAACAATTGTTGAATGGACTGAATTAAATGGACCATTGGGTCTTGGTTATCCTGTCCCTATCCCTGTTGATACTCCAGAACCATTTGATGGGTTCAGAACCTATGGTGGATTGTTTGCCAAACATCAAATGATTGAAAGTGATAATAATTATGTGAAGGGACATATTGTTGGTCAGACTGAATATAATAGAGACATTTGGGCCTATATTTTTAGTGATGAAAATAATTTAACCAAATATGGTGTTAAAGAAGGCGTGATGATGATCAATGGCAGTATTCACGCAAGAGAATGGCAATCACCTGAAGTCTTAACAGGCATAATGGAGCTATTACATGAAAAATCTAATGATGAATCATTGCACCAATTCCTTTTAGAAAACACAACCATAATAACAGTTCCAGTTAATAATGTGGATGGCTTTTTACAAACTCAACGTTATCCATCACAGAATTGGTATTCAGCTCAAATTGGACCAAGAGATGGGAGAATGCGCAGAAAGAATATGTTAAGTGTTGATGAGTCATTAAGTTCTTTTGGTGATTATCTATTTGGAGTTGATTTAAACCGCAATAATGATCCTTTTTGGGCAACCTCGAACAGTTCTTCATCTGATGCCAGCTCTATAGTTCATCATGGCGCATTTGTTCATTCTGAGCCTGAAACACTGGCCAGGTTAAATGCGGCAACTTTGGCACCAGCAGATCAGTTTAGAATTTATACAGATGCGCATTCATTTTCATTGGTTCATTTTAGTGTGAAAACGAATGATACAAATAGGAATAGCTTACAAACAAAAATGTTGAGAACGTTTACCAATCACCACAGAAGTTATCCTGCTGGAAAGGTATATACCGACGTCCCTAATAGTATAGGGTTTGGTATTGGCACTACATCAGAATATTTCGCATATGAATATCAAATCCCATCTTGGACTTTAGAAATAGAACCAGGAAATGGTGGAGGGTCTGATTATGGTGGTTTACATAGGGATGGCCATGATGGATTTATTTTACCAGAATCTCAAATTACCAGAGTAAGGGAGCAGTTAGCAGAAACATTCATGGCAACATGGTACGCTCAATCTGGACCACCATCTATTACTCAAGTAAGAGTTATGGATAAAGAAAACCAAACAATAATCTACGATGCTGAATGGGATATTACAGATCCTGGTCATAGGGTTCTTTATGAAAATAAAGTTGATAATTTAATGCCAGGAAGAAGATATCAACTGTTGGTTCGTTTTGATAAACCCATGCGTATTAATGATGAATCTGGCCAACCACAATTTTTACAAGGGATGGAATCTGCGCCTAATGGCCCACACCCATTAAACCCAATAATTTCAGCTAAAATTGATGGTGAAAGTATAGCGTTGCTATCAGAAGACCCAAAAACTTTAGAAACAAAAGAAAACTGGGTTGATCTTAAAAGTTCTGAGTTTGAATCCTATGGTTTCTATAAAAATGATACCTTTATTAAAGAGTTTCATATTGATGAAGGTGCCACCATATTAGAAAATTCTCAAGTTCAATTCATAGTAGATGCCTCAGATATGGTCAAACAAAGAATTGACGCAAATCCATCTACTGTAGTCGTTTGGTCAGGAGGCCAATGGATTAGTTATGATGATGCTGCTGGATTTACAACTGAATTTACCGGTGGGGCAGATGACAGTTACGGCATGTCAATAGCCAGTGTTTCAGAGCACCAATATCCAGCCAATGTACAAAACACTGGTATGTATTACAATCCCTTAAGAAGCGGTGAAGGTTTTTCATACGAATTATTATCCTATGATGGGTCGATATGGTTACAATGGTTTACTTATGATGAAGGTAAGCAGCGTTGGTATAGTGACTTAGATAAATTCTATGGCAATACCATTTCAGTTAAAGAAATAAAAGCAGGCAATGGAGGAGTCTTTGGAGATAATTTTGACAGTAGTTTAATTAACTATGACTCATATGGAGATGTGGAAATTATATTTAGCGGAGGGAAAGCCAGAAATCCACCAATTGGATCACATTACATTGAAAGAACGGCTGCCATGAAGTTTACAGACAATAGTGGTAATAAATTTAGAACCACATTGCATCAATTAAGCTTTTTATTAGATAACGCCAGTGATATTTACCAAACCTCACCAACAGTAGTTACTTATGGAGTATCTGCCTACACAGGATCTTGGTATGATCAGAATCGTAGTGGGGAAGGGTACATAATTGAAGTATTGGAAAATAATCAAGTAGTATTATTGTGGTATACCTATGATTTAGATGGCAATCATATGTGGTTGGTCGATTCAGATGGTGTAATTACGGAAACTGAACAAGGCGTAACCATAGACTTTAATAATACGAATATGTCTCGGGGACCAAACTTTGGCAATGATTTCGATGTCATGGACTTAGAAGTCATTCCTTGGGGATCTCTACATTTTGAATTAACCTGTGATTCAGGCACTGTCAGTTATAATTCAACCATCGATGGCTTTGGTCAAGGCAGTTACAATATTACTAAACTGACTCATCCAATTAATATAATATCTTGTAATTAATCTAAAAATTCGAAACTATATCACTATTATTATTGATATAGTTTCGATATATTTTTAATTAATAAACCAAATAAAACGCTTAATACTAGGCGCACTATACACTTGAGATAGACTTATGGAACCTGGTTTGATTAACATTTGTTTTTTTAGGCTACCTAGAACAATTATTCCACGAACTGATTGTATAAATATCAATGAAATAAAAATCAATATAACCATGTTGAGTAGGCTGAAATTGCCTTCAAGCAATGTAAATAGATTATATAAAATAAAAGGCGAAAGTATGATGGCAGCAATCCAACAACTCTCTAGATTTTTAGAAATTTCCCTATATACATCTGGTGCTTTATTTCTTCTGCTTCTTCTCATAAAATTCTTATTCTTTTAAATTTCTTGTGGTTCTGCCATTTTCATTTTTCCCTATCAAAGCACTGATATTTTTACCATTGGATTCAAATTTAATTCTAAATGAAGATAATCCTTCCAATATAAATTCATTTTCACTTATGGCTTTTAATGTGAATTTACGACCGCCTTCTCTTTGATAGAATAATGTTTTATTTTCAATGCTAATAACCCTGGGACCATATTTACCAACATATGATTTTAATAGGTCTTCATCAAGATCGAGATTTATACTTTTTGCTTTTAAACCATCCAATGACCATTTATAAAATAATTTCTGTTGTTTATCATCGGTGGCATTAAACAACACTTCTAAGGCTTTTAAATGGGCTGTTGTGAGAGCGTGTTCTTGTTTAACTGCAACATGAGGTGAAACACCTGTACCTTCCCAGTTTGTGTTTGTGATTGGATTAATTGCACGTCCTGAAGGTACCCAAACTTGGAACCTGTCAGTTGCGTTGACTGTGCTACCAGGATGTGCACCTCCACCGGTAGTTTCACCTACTAAAGTAGCCCGTTCTAAGTTTTTTAAATTATAACTAAATTCTTCAGCCGCAGAAAATGTATATGAACTTGTCAACACATAAACAGGAGTTTCAGGACTGCGTTTACCTGGTACATAGGGTAAGGTCCATGTTTGGGTGTTAAGGTCTGTAGGACGCCAATAAAAATTGTTTAAATGTACCGGTTCATCGTCAAATAAGTAACTACTAATAAGCTGTATCATGGTAGGATCACCACCGCCATTTTTCCTCAAATCAATGATAATGGCATCACTGTTATTTAAAAAATTCATTGCTGCAACTGCAGTTTCACTACCAATACTGGCTGAAACAAAGTTTCTTAAATCTAAATAACCAATATTACCATCTAATATTTTCACTTCTTTAAAACCAAAATTTCCCTTTTGCATCATTGCTGTACGCCTTTGTTGAAGTTTTTCTTGATCCTCTGGTGTAACGGCAAGATTTTGGCGAGCTATTCCTTCTGGATTAAAAATAACTCTTATGTGTTTATCGTGGCTTACAGAAAGTAAATCTTCGGTTAACACATTCGAAAATTCTTGTGTATCTGTTATTTTTTTGTAGTGTCCCTTTTTCTGTCGTTTTTTAATATAAGTTGTCATTTTTTTGGCAACATCAGGAAATACATAATTATCATTGAGTTGCTGACTAATTGCAGCAATAACCTCTGTGCGTTCTTTTTTTGATAAATTTTGTGCATTGGCACTAATTGCCAATAGAGTGATTAAAACGGGTAATATTATTTTCGAAAGTATTGTCATGTCTTTATTCCTGTATTGCGCAGTTTTTAGTTATTTGATTTAATGTGTTAGTGAATTGTTCAATTTGTTTATCGCTCAAACCTTTCAAAGCTTGAGATCTATTTTTTAATATGATGGGTTTTAACTTGGTTAATGTTTCATTGCCTTTATGGGTTATTTGTAAGTTAAACATCCGTCTGTCTTGCTTATGAATCTGACGTTCTAAATACTCCTTCTTTACTAATAGTTCAATCATGCGTGTAACGGATGCATAATCTTTAAATAGAATCAAAGCAATGTCTTTCTGAGAAATATCTGGCTCAGAATCTAAAATAGACAAGATTAATATTTGATCAAGAGTAATATCAGAGACTTCTTGATAGATATTGTACTGAGCAAATTTACGGTATTTCTTAATGGTATTTTCTATTCCTGTCTCTTATACACATCTGACGCTGCCGACGATCTACTCTGTGTA
>OJDV01000312.1_pt1 | contig 17800 bp, 12 predicted proteins | sample 1592911 | NCBI WGS metagenome assembly OJDV01 (sample SAMN05416860, study PRJEB24817) | seawater metagenome | isolation source: Sea water | place: Canada:Atlantic | collected 2013-11 | reverse complement strand
ATCTACACAGAGTAGATCGTCGGCAGCGTCAGATGTGTATAAGAGACAGACTAATAGTACTCATTGAAGTAGAATCTTTTCCAACTTTATTAGAAACCCAAATAGGCTTACTATCAAATTCGAAATAATCTTTTTTAATTTGAAGTTGAGCTCTTTCAATTTCAGAAATCACCTCATTTACTGTAAAAAATAAATCTACTAATGTTTTTTGCACAGAATAAACACTATCCATTCTTTCTTGAGCAATTCCTAGCATCTCTTTCAAAGAAGAAATAGATTGATCTAGACCAAGGATAAGGTCTTTTGAATCGCTATTTTCAGATAAGGTTTGCTTGGTTACTTCCCATTTATTTATTTCTTCATATAAATCATTTGAAATTTTACTAATCAATTCTGTTCGTGACCTTATTATCTCTTGGTAATCACTGAGTTTTGTTTTATAGTTGTTCCATTCAACATTTTTAACTTTTAAATTTCTTAATCTTGTTTCACTAATGTCAACTAAAACAGAATCTTTTTCAACTAAGACTTCATTGTAAACACTTTTTAAAATTGAGTCAATCTCCTTAATACTTTTGCTAGGCTGTAACGTTTTTCTTAGTTGCAAAATTCGTTCTCCTAATTTTTCAGTTTCTGAGGAAATATTTTCCGCAGCTATAATGTTATTAACATTATAGATACTATCAATACTAACATTAGAAGATTCTTGAGATAAAACTATAGGGTTAATTACTAATAAGAATAAAAAAAATAAAATCCCTTTTATTAAATATGTCAGTCTATTTAATGGTTTCATAAAAAATAAATTAATCCCTAAAAGTAAGGTTTTATTCCGAAAGGTTTTTCAGCATGATGGTTGTCATTTCTTCTAATGAAGTTTTGTTTTCCCAACCCCAATCATTTTGCGCATCTAAATCATCAATACTTTGCGGCCAAGAATCTGCTATTTTTTGCCTGAAATCTGGCTCATAAGAAATTTCAAAATCTGGTAAATGTTTTTTAATGCTTTCGGTTATTTCATTAGGGTTAAAACTCAATCCAGAAAGATTATACGAACTCCTCTCTTTAATAGATTCCTTAGGGGCTTCCATAATGTTTAAAGTAGCTCTAATCGCATCATCTATGTACATCATAGGTAATGTGGTTTGCTCATTAAGAAAACAAACATAATTTTTATGTTTTACAGCTTTATGAAATATATCTACCGCATAATCGGTGGTACCACCACCAGGAGCCGTTTTATAACTTATAAGTCCAGGATAACGAATACTGCGAACATCTACTCCATATTTTTTATGATAATATTCACACCATCTTTCTCCAGCCTGTTTACTAATTCCATAAACGGTTGAAGGCTCCATAATTGTTTTTTGTGGAGTATTTTGCTTTGGTGTAGTTGGACCAAAAACGGCGATACTTGAAGGCCAAAAGACCTTCTTTATTTTTCGATCTTTTGCAAGATTTAATACATTAAATAAAGAGTTCATGTTTAAATTCCAAGCACGCATCGGAAATTTTTCTGCCGTTGCAGATAACATAGCTGCTAATAAATAAACATCGGTTATCTCATATCTAATTACGACATCTTCAATTCCCTTATAATCCATGGCGTCCAGCACTTCGAAAGGACCCTCTTTACTTAAAGTCCCGTCATCTTCCCTGATATCTGTTGCTACTACTTTATGGTTTCCGTATTTATTTCTCAATTGCATGGTTAGGTCTGTTCCTATTTGACCCGATGCACCTATAATAAGAATTCTTTTCTTCAAGATATGTGTTTTTTTGTTGTGTAAATATACGGATATTCTCCCCTTTCACATTCACTTAAAATTAACTTTTATATGCTATCAGAACTTGTATCTTTGCAATAATACTCTTTAATTCTATGCGGTTTTTTATATTCTTTTTTGTCAGTCTATTTATCTTTGCTTGTGGAAACAACACAGAAGAACAAGTTCAAGAAACTAGTATGCAAAAAATTAATTTCAGCAAGTATGGAAATACTGATTTTAAATTACCACCAATTTCTGAAGATGCAAGAGCCGAAGTAATCCATTGGGGAGCTTTTGAAGATCTAGAAGAAGAAGCTAAGACCATAAATGGTCATACTATTGAGGTCATCCAGGGCAAATCTAAACTCATGGTATCTCACATCGATTCTCTATTTAAAAAAATCCCAGACACCTTAAATTCACCTGTTATTTATTCAAGATTGATTGTTGTTAAAACTCGATCACAAATCTTAAATCAAGAAGTGAATAAAGCACACCTTGATTCTGTTAGGCTTCAAGAATATTTTAATGAAATGAATATTTCAGTAAAAAACCTCTTCACTCAAATTAATGAAAAATTCGAAAAAGACGCTATCGATTTACAAAGAGTTGATAGTGAAAACAAAGAGTTAGAACTACAAAAACAATTTTTAGATTCGGTTTATAAAGAAGAATTAAAAGATCAAAAGAAAAATTAATCTCTAATGCTTATTAAAAAATAAATATGAAAACAACAATTTTAAAATTTTCAACACTTGTCGCATCTATTGTCATGGTTTTAACTTCTTGTGGAGAAACTAAAAAGGATTCCGAAAAAGATGTTTCTGCAGCAGCAGAGGATTCATCTCACGGAATCATCATGGAAAACATGGATACTACCGTAAATCCAAAAGATGATTTTTATAATTATGTGAATGGTAATTGGATGAAAAACACAGAAATTCCTGAAGATCGAACAATTTGGGGAGGGTTTTCTGTTTTAAGAAAATCTACAGATAGAGATGTCCTTGATATTATAGCAAAAGCAAAGGAAAGCGGAAATTATGGTCCTAGCACCGATCAAGCTAAAGCCTTATTCCTATTCGACTCTAAACTTGATATGGATAATCGTAATGCTGCTGGAATAACTCCTTTACAACCCGCTTTAGATGCTATTGCTAGTATAGAAACTCTTAATGATCTTCAAACCGTTTTAATGACGGTTCCTAACGTAAGTTCCCCATTTATAGACTTTGTTTCTTTTGCAGACCTAAATGACAGTTCTATTAATGCAGCTTATGTTTTTGCAAATGGTCTTGGTCTTGGAGATCGTGATTATTATTTAGATACGGACACAAAATCTGTTGAAATTCGTTCAAAATACGTGGAGCATATTTCAAGAATGCTACAATTTTTAGGAGATGATGAAGTTTCTGCTAACGCTTCTGCTGAAAAAATATTAGCGATGGAAACTCAATTAGCAATTCCTCGATTAGATAAAGTACAAAGTAGGGATCTACGTAATTTTAATAATCCAAAATCTATTTCAGAAACACAATTGTTAATTCCATCATTCAATATAGAAAAAATGATGACTGATAAAGAAATTAAACAAAAAGTTGATACTTTAATTGTAGCACAGCCTAAATATGTTACTACCTTAAATTCATTTTTAACAGAACATTCTATTAATGACATTAAAACTCTTTTACGTTGGGATACTTTTGTAAGCAGTGCTGGTCGTTTAACAGATGAAATTGAAGTTGCCAACTGGGAATTTTACAGTAAATATTTAAGAGATGCTAAAGAAAGAAGGCCTGCTAAAGAACGTGCATTGGCAACAGTTAATAATAACGTTGGTGAAGCTTTAGGTCAATTATATGTGGATGCAAAATTTCCGCCGGAAGCAAAAGAAAAAGCAGTAGTAATGATTGCTAATGTCATTGCTGCTTATCAAGCTCGTATACAAGCACTGGACTGGATGGGTGAAGAAACCAAAATAAAAGCGATTGAAAAATTAGATAAATTTACTGTAAAAATAGGCTACCCAGATAAATGGGAAGATTACTCAACTATGGAGGTTACTAAAAGTAATTCTTATTTTGAAAATATAACTGCAATTAACAAATGGTCAAATGCTAAAAATTTATCTGAAATAGGAGAACCTGTAGATAAAACAGAATGGGGAATGTCACCACAAACTGTAAACGCCTACTTTAATCCATTAAATAATGAAATTGTATTTCCTGCTGCGATTTTACAACCTCCTTTTTATGATTATAAAGCAGATGACGCTGTTAATTATGGTGGAATTGGTGCTGTAATTGGTCATGAAATATCACACGCATTTGATGATAGTGGAGCTCGTTTTGATGCGAGCGGAAACCTAGTAAATTGGTGGTCTGAAGAAGATTTAAAGCAGTTTACAGAAAGAGGAGATGCTTTGGCTGCACAATACAGTAAAATAGAAGTTTTAGACAGTGTATATATCAATGGTAAATTCACACTTGGAGAGAATATTGGAGATCTTGGTGGAGTATTAGGTGCCTACGATGGACTACAATTGCTTTACAAAAAGAATGGAAGACCAGAGGACATTGATGGTTTTACAGCAGAACAACGATTTTTTATGAGTTGGGCAACTGTTTGGAGAACTTTAACAAGAGATGAGCAATTACGTACTCTTATTAAAACAGATTCACATTCTCCAGGAATGGTAAGAGCAACACAACCTCTTATTAATATAGATGCTTTTTACCAAGCATTTGATATTAAAGAGGGAGACGAAATGTTTCTGCCAGAAGAAGATCGAGTTCGTATTTGGTAAAATATATAGTATCGAAAAAAGCTCCTTAAGAAATTTCTTAAGGAGCTTTTTTTGGTTTATTCTAAAATAATAGTAGCTGTAGAATCTTTAACTTTTAGAGGCAAGTCATCTATAATAATCTTTTTCTTAACCACTATTGCATCGGTAAGTACAAAGGGTTTGGGCATCATCGCTTCCGATCTATTATTGATAGTGAACTGAGGATGATCTAATAAGTCATACGAATATTCCATTACCGTAAAGGATACTTTTTGATCTTTTGCTACTTCAAAGGAAACTTCTAAACTGTCACTATCAGACACATAATAACGAACCAACTCCTTGCTCTTTATTTTTTGAGAAGCACCATCCTCACTTTTTGTTAATGGTAAACTTTGACCGTTAAATGACAGATATTTAAATTCGACACCTTCTTCTTTATACAAGCTTATTTGATTGACATATCGTTGGGGTATAATCGTAAAAGTCACTTTTTTAGTCTCATTTATAATGGTGTCTTTATTTAGTACCGCTTCAAATAAAGGAATTTTTTTATCAGGTGCTTCGACAGCAAAAAGATAACCACTATTGTATTTGCTCCCGGAAGCATAACTTATAAAATCTGAAGCATTTCCTGGGTTTTCTCCTAAATAACCTTTGGTCCAATCATCTAAAACTTGGTCGTAGGTTGCCCAAAAGTTTTCTCCTGCATCTGCATCGTAATAGTATACCAAACTGTTTGGTTTTTGTCTTTCAGAAGAAAAATCACTTGTTAGATGGGCCTTTATAAAAAATCCGATTGCCAATAATAAGAATGCCCCGGAAAGGATTCTTTTCATCCTATAAAATCCAATTACTGGAATTAAAATTCCGAAAAGCAATACCGAAAACAAGCAACTACCTACCAACATTTTTAATCCCAATCCAACAGGGAAAAACTGAACCAATGGGGCAAACATAAAGATAGCCAAGACTCCTATTAAAACCATTAATATCAAGTTGGGTTTTTCTTGACGAATTAATATCCATAAGGATAAAAGACCTAAGAAAACTGGAAGTATAAAAAATGCTGCTCCTTTTAAATAAATAGCAACCAAAACATTAATTAGCAACCAAAAAGTAAGGGGAGCTATTAATAAACTTGACACATTTATATTTTTTGAAAATCGATGGTATACCCCAAATAAAACGGCTAATGTTATTAAAACAAAAAACGAAATATAAGTATGACCATTATAGGTAAAACCGTGTTGTATTTCTAGATATTGTGGATACATAACCAAAATGAGTTTCCATCCATAAACTCCAATAACTCCACAAATAACAAGAGCTATTAAAAAAGGCAAAAAGCCTTTAGCAATCGATTTTCCTGACAGCACCTTCTTTTTAAATCCATAAAATAGTAAAACAATAAATACGACTACAGCTAAAATTAACATCGGGAATATCCACGAAAATGGATAACTAATCATTTTAAAAATCGGAACATTTATATATACATCGTCCTCAGTAGATTTTAGAGAACTAATATCGGCATCAGCAAAATAATGAACCAATGGCAGTAAATATTCTCCTTGATGTTGAAGTGTATTTCTATCTAAATTCTCAAAATTATCATTGGCAGTATGATAATCGAAATGATCATCTATAAATGCAAAAAAGAACCCGTCTATATCACCTCCTTCTCTCAAAACAGTTGAATCTGTATCGTTCGGTAACATTTTATATATGCTATACATTAATGAAGATGCAACTGGAAACTTAACATCTGCTTCCATAAAAGCCTTGATTAAGTTTTTATTTCCTCCATTAGTTTCAACAATCATATTACTTGGACCTCCACTACCACGTGCTTCAAAATTTAAAGCAACGCCGACATTTTTTGCCCAAGGATGATTATTTACAAAAAGGCGAGCCCCATCCAATCCCACTTCTTCAGCATCGGTAAATAATATAATAATATCATTTATTGGTTTTTTACCACTTGCTTGATACGCTCGCACCGTTTCTAATATGGTAACCACTCCACTTCCAGCATCACTTGCTCCAAAAGAAGGCGTTAGGGCACTATCGTAATGAGATAAAAGCAATAAAGATTTTCCGTTTCCACTTCCCTTTATTTTTGCAAGAATGTTTTTTGATTTATCTAAACTTTTCCATTTAGGGTTCATTACAAACCCCTCTTGCACTTGAGTCTTTAGTCCTAAACCTTCTAATTGTTTTATAATATATTCTCTAACCCTAGCGTGTTCTGCAGTGCCAATATAGTGCGGAGCTTTTGTAATTTCTTTTAAAGGAATTAACGCTCTTTCTGTTGAGAATTCAGTTTCTGGAATGGATGCTGAAGTCCCACTCTGAGGCATTAAACTATAAAAACTATAGTAAACTAAGCCAATTATTAGTAAGATGGAAAAAAAGGGTTGAAAACGCTTCATAAATGAAATTTTATAGAACATTAAATGTACTATATAAATTCAAAAAAATAACAATGATCATGTTTTTGAAAGGAAATCAAATAATTTATGTCTAAATTAGTGAAGTTAAATATCTAATATTATGGGAATTAAAAGTTTTATCGGTAAAAGATCAAAGAGTGAAAAAAGGGATTCGGAACAAATAAAGGTTTCCGATTATATGACCAAAAACTTAATAGTTTTTAATCCAAAACAATCGGTGTTAGAGGTTATGAATCTACTTATTAAAAATCGGATTTCTGGAGGTCCTGTGGTAAATGACAATTACGAATTGGTCGGAATTATATCGGAAGGTGATTGTATCAAACAGATTACTGAAAGTCGTTATTACAATCAGCCGATAGAAAACATTCATGTGGAAGAACATATGATTAAAAATGTGGAAACCATTAAGGGCGATATGAATATTTTTGATGCTGCCGAAAAATTTCTTTCTTCAAAAAGAAGAAGATTTCCAATAATTGAAGAAGGCAAGTTAGTAGGGCAAATTAGCCAAAAAGATATCTTAAAAGCTGCATTAAAGTTAAAAGGAAATAGCTGGTAATAAAAAATTTGAGGTTTTAGACCCCAACGCTATTAAATACTAGTTAGAATTTACTAATTTCTCATCTAATTTGTAGATTTCATTGTATTCTTCTTCACTACTTCCCGAATATTTTTTCGATTAACAATCTACTTTCATTGTATGTTTTAATAAATTTCTTGTATCTTCAGTAATAATTAACTCTTTAAAACATAATATTATGAAAAAAAAATATTTTTTAGTTGCATTATTTACATTAGCAATGGTAACTGTAAACGCACAGTTTGATGAGGACGATATGGAGTCATACGGAGGAGGTAACACACCAATTAATACAGGCGAATGGACTTCTTGGGATGGTTCAGATGCCTTAGCTATGTTATCTTCAAATGCTCAGGCTCAAAGTGGAGCTTTATCTGGATATGTTGATGACTCAACTGTACAAGACCCATTATTGTTATTAGGAGGGAAAATATTTGGTAGTTGGGGTGTTAAATTTTCAATGTATGTTCCTTCGGGTAAAACTGGATACTATAATCTTCAAGGTTCAGAAACTCCAGGTGTACAATGGATAGTTGGTAACATTACGTTTGGTTTAGGGCAACCAGAAGATGACGAAATGACCGGTAGAATAGATTGGGTTACCTACTCAGATTTCACTGATGATACTTTATTTCAATTTCCTAAAGACGCTTGGTTCGACATTATTATGAACTTTGATATCAATTCAGGTGTAAGTGCTGCTACTTGGTCTTTATGGGTTAACAATGTAGAAGTTGTTGCCCCAGGTACTGCATTTGCTAGTAAGGATGCTACTCCAATATATCCTGAATCTTTAGGCGCAATAAACTTCTATTCTTTTGCCGCTACTAATGAAATGTATATTGACGATGTTGAGTATATCGATGATTTCTATGAAGACCCAACTCTTGCAGTTAATGATTTAAATACTGTTGGTTTTTCTGTTTATCCTAACCCAGTAAAAAATGTTTTAAACTTACAAGCTAATGAAGAAATTACTTCTGCGGTTGTTTATAATGTTTTAGGGCAAAAATTATACAGTGATAACATCAATGCTTTAACTGGAACTATTGATATGGCTAGTTTTGCAAGTGGAGCTTACTTTGTAAAAGTAAATGTTGCAGGTACTGAAGCTACTGTTAAAATAGTAAAATAAGACAGTCTTAAAAGTAGAAAACCCAATCATAATAAATAAAAACTTCTTAAAGTTAAAATTGGAATCCTTGGTAATAAAAAAATCTGCTTGAGAATACGATATTCCCAAGCAGATTTTAATTAAAACTGTTTATTTTAATTTGAGTTTACTACAATTTCATCAAGTTCGTAAGTACCATCATAATCTTCTTCTCCACTACCTGTATATTTAAATCCAATATATCCTGAACCTGTAATACAGTCTAAACTTACATTTCCTGAAGGGAACCAATCGCCATAAAAATCATCATTTTGAACTATATAAGCGGCTGGGATAATACCCCAAGTTGCTGAAGCTATATTTTCTGGATTTCCATCCCAGTCGATTGAGAACAATAATTCTAAAGTACTTCCATCTGAAAAACTATTAGAAGTTTTAAAGTTTAAGGTTTCTCCGTCTTGAGCATCAAAATTAATTTCTGGCATAATTAACCAAGCTATAGAACTGTCATCATCTGAGTTATAAGATCCAATTGAAGCAGAAATACCTAAAGATGGATTTCCACTACCACCATCGTCAAAATAAGCTTCAAAATCTCTAGAACCTTCTTCGATGTAATTGGTCCATCCATTTCCAGTAACAGACTCCCCTTCTTCTTGTGATTCAAAAAATTCACTAAATATTACATTAGAGCCTGTTGAAGTTGCTAAACCACAATCTATTTCTATTGGATCACAACGATCTGTGCTATCAAAATGAATAGTTTCAGGAGTGTTTAATACTACATTAAAAGTATCTCCAAAATAATTATAAGTCAAGATCACATCTAAATATCCTCTTCCCTGTGGTACTTCAATTGCTTTAAAATCTGAAAAGGTACTGCTGCTTAAAATTACACTTAAACCGCTAGCACAACTTTCCAAATTACGCTCCCCATCAAACTCATCTCCTGGTTCTGCTGCAAAAGTTTTACGATTTTCACCCAATGCATCGTTTCTATTAAATTGCATCTCATTTAATCGTACATATAAATTGGTTTTATCTGAAGAAAAATCTGAAATACTAATAGGAAGTGGCTCAATTTCTGCCAACTCTACATCTCTTAATAAGGTTTGATCCATTAAAGATTCAGCAATTGCCTCAACTTGGTTTCCATCTCTTAATCCTAGGGATAAAACACCTCCGTTATACCCTACCGCTAATCCGTCAAGCTTCACAAATACTTTTCTACCGAATTCGAAAGTAGTAAACAAAGGACTCACATTTATTAATACTTTTACTCCTCTTGTAGGGTTAACAGCTAAATCTTGTAATACTAATTCTTCATATATATTTCCAGCTTCATCATTTGAAATTACATAACCAGAAATATATAAGTTACTTTCCGTAAAGCTTAATATATCATTACCGTTTGCATTTTGTTCTTGTTCTAGTAATGAATTTAAAGCGTTAATAGTAATTACATCTCCATTAATAATTGGTGCAACAGGGTCTGTATTTGGCACCTCGTAGTCATCATCTTTAACACAAGACAAAACCATTGTCATTGCAAGAAAGAAGGCTACTATTTTATAATTTTTTATTGTTTTCATTGTATTAATTTTATTTTTTAATTGGTGACGATAAAACCGTCTTTAAATTTTATTTTAAAATCTTACGTAAACATTAACGTAGTAAGATGCTCCAGTACCGAAGAAATAACGAGGTCCGAATATTGATCCATACTCACGGGATTTATCTTCTTTTACATCTCTATAATTTGATTTTCTTCCTTGTTCAAACCCTCCTGTAATATATTCTTGATCTAATGCATTATTAATGGATGCAAAGAAACCGATATAGTAATCTTTTACTTTAAAAGATTTACCTCCTGTAATATTTACTAAAAAGTAATCGTCAAACTTTTCTTGTTTTAATAATTCCTTAGCTACTTCTGGATCGTAATCATTAAATGGTTGTCCATCGAAATCTGTACTAAAATTATCTGATCGTGCTAAATTATTAATATCGATATAAGCATTAGAATAATAATTAGTAGTTAGACCAACCCACCAAAATTTTGGATCTCGATATTCAATACCTAATTGATAAGCTCTTTCTGGACCGCCAGCAACATGATAGTTTTTTAATTTAGTAGTTCCGTCTCCAAATGTAATGGGTCCATCTAAATCATCACTAGTAATGTATAGATTTGGGTTGTTATTATAAGTATACTGACCCATGGAAGCAGCACCTTTTAATTTTATAGTAGGAGTAACTTGAGCTTCAATTCCTAATTCTGCCCCTATGTGTTGTTTTTCAACATTCGTCATTACTTCTTGAATAAAAGCATCTTGTTCCAATCCTAAACCTGAAATATTTTCAGTAAAGTAAAAACCTAAATCACTTCCATCTTTGAAATTAGAATAAAATCCTGTTATTCTTGCCTTAACTATAGGAGATCTAAAAATATATCCAATATCAACATTTTGAATTTTTTCATTTTCTAAGCCTATGGTAACATTGTGATTTTGGCGTGCATTTGTAAAAGTATTACGAATACTAGGTGCCTTGGTTAAATATCCTAAATTCACATCTATTAAATGTTTCCCAGTTACTTTGTAAGTAGCTCCTCCTTTTATTCCATAATCCGTAAAGCTTTGTTTTTCACCTTCACCATAAGATTCAGATCCTGGATAATTTCCGTTTTCGAACAATCCATTACGTTGATAATTAGTATTTGAAACAGCGGCTCCTAAATAAAAATCTACTCGGTTATATTTAAACTGAGCTTGAGCAAAACCAGATAATACATCTGAGTTTATTTCGTAATTATATTTATAACGATCTCCTACTTTAGCAATTCTATTTCGGTTTCTAAGGTCGCTTTGAGCAACATCTCCAACAATAATATTAACTTCTCCATCTTCCCCTTCAGCAAAGAAATCTACATCTAAGAATCCTGTTCCTCCTAATAAATCTTTTAATTCAGCAAAATTTTCACTTTTTAAATTACGGTAATTAATAGTAGCGTTTAATAATATATTGTCTGTAATTTGAGTATCAAAAATAGTGTTTATAGTAAACTGTGTGTCATCTATTCTGTCCTCTTGAATTGCATAAATAGAATTTCCTCCCGTTAAAGTAGAAATTGCATTTGCTCTATAAAGTGATTCCCAGTCCAATTGCCCATCATTAATAAATTCCTGTTGTGCTAAATAAGCATTTTGAAAATCTCCAGCTGTTGGATCCGGATCTTGTAAAAAATAGCTTGGTAATCTTTGGTAATAATTACCAAAAGGATTTCTTCCTCCTCCTAAATAGGCTTCTTGTCCCTCTATTTCAACCAATCTTGTTCCTCCTTGATCGACTCTAGTATTCCCGATACTTCCTGTTTGATATGAAGCATTTGTATTTAAGTTGGTTTTATCGTTTATTTTCCAATAATGATTTAACATAAACACCGGTTCTTTTATATTACGAACCCGACTATTTCTTAGCTCTCCGTCTTGATATCCCCAATTTGGATTGTAACGAATTCCCTTTAAATCTTTTACTTCTTCAGTAACCGCTGTAGAACGCCCTCTTCTATTTGGAGTATAAAACGATGTGAAGTTTAAGGAATGTTTATCGTTTATCGTTTTTTCTACGGAAGCAAAAAATGAGTTGGCATCGTATAAAGTTCCATCAATGAATCCTTCATTACCAAAACGTCTGGAAGCTAAAAATGAATATGCCCACCCTGTTTTTGAAACACCACTATGGTAGGATGCCATAACACGACCTTTATAGCTTCTGTTAGCTGCAGCAAAAGAAACACGACCGCTTTTTCTAAACTTTGAAGCTCTCATTACCATATTAGTTGTTCCTGCAAGGCCCCCAAAAGTGTAATCATTGGCTTTTAATCCCATCGTGAATTCACGGTTTCTTTGAACATCGTTAAGTCCGCCCCAGTCTCCCCATTGTGGGCGACCATTAAACTGCTTGTTCATTTCAATACCATTGATTAAAACTTTACCATTGGCATTATCTAAACCACGAGGTCTAAAGAAAGTAGCACTGAAATCGAATGCGGCGGCATTTAAAAAAGCATCTTTTGATGCTTGTAATAGTCCAGAAACATTCGTTGCCGCACCTCCTAAATCGCCATCTAATTCGTTATCAGAAAGGTTAATAACCCCAATTTGGGATTCTAATTCGGTTAAATCTATATCCATTATTATGGGATCTAGATTAATAGTTTTTCCGTTTTGAATGGTAATAGGAATACTTTGAGTAATGTAATTTAGTTTGCTCACTACAAGAATTTGTTCTCCCTGAGGAAAATCGGTTCCTGTAAAAACAAATAAGCCCTCTTCATTTGTCTGCGTATCAAAATCGCTTGACAAAATTCGTATCTCTACATCAGGAATTACTTCACTCGAATGCGTATCTACCACCCTTCCCTTTATGATGGCATCTTGAGCTAATAAGGTAAAACTACTCATAAATGCTAAGCATAAAGTAAAAATGATTTTTTTCATTCTAAATTTGGTTGTTAATTAATAAATAAAGTGATGCAAAATTACATTATTTAGATGAATTAATTACTTTTGATACCTGATAAAAAGAGTAATTAACCTTAACATAATATAACAAAACAATGAACATTAAAGCTGCCATTCTGATTGTCTTTATCTTATCATCTTCTATCACCTTTTCGCAAGAAAAAAAAGCGTATAAAGTAAATACCATTGCCTTTTATAATTTGGAAAATTTATTTGATACAGAAAACGACCCTATTACTTTTGATGATGATAGAACTCCCGATGGCAAGGACCATTGGACGGAAGAAATATATCAAGATAAACTAAAAAATATGGCAAAGGTAATTTCAGAAATTGGTGCAGATGTTTCTGGCACTACTCCTGCTATTATTGGTGTTTGTGAAATTGAAAACAGAAAAGTTTTAGAAGATTTAGTAAATCAAGAGTCTTTAGTAGAAAAAGATTATGGTATCATACAATTTGACTCACCAGATAGAAGAGGAATTGATGTTGCTTTTTTATATAAAAAAAAGTTATTTACTCCTACTCATTATAAAGCCGCTGAGTTGTTAATTTATGATGACAACGATAAGTCCAAAAGAGTTTTCACCAGAGATCAACTGGTAGTAAGCGGAGTTTTAGATGGTGAAAAAATGCATTTTATTGTAAATCACTGGCCTTCTAGAAGTGGAGGAGAAAAAAGGAGCCGTCCCAAACGTATTAAAGCTGCAAAGTTAAATAGACAGATCATCGATTCGATATTTAGTGAAGATCCTTATGCAAAAGTGATTACCATGGGAGATTTAAATGACGACCCTACAAGCCCAAGTGTAAAAAATCATTTAAAAGCACAAAGAAAAAAAGAAGATCTTAAAATGAAAGAATTGTATAATCCAATGGAAGATTTAGCAAAAAAAGGATTGGGTTCTCTTGCTTATCGAGATAGTTGGAATCTTTTTGATCAAATAATTATATCTACAGAATTAACAAAAAAAGACTTTACGAATTATCGTTTTTATAAAGCCGGCATTTATAACAAAACCTATTTAGTTAATGCACATGGAAGATACAAAGGGTATCCTTATCGTAGTTTTGCTGATGGAGGTTATACTGGAGGTTATAGCGACCACTTTCCTGTTTACATTTACTTAGTTAAAGAAAAGTAATAAGATAAACATAGCACATAAAAAAAACCTCCAATTAGAAATTCTAATTGGAGGTTTTTATTTAATTTTTTTTTAATTAAACCAAGAATTCCAAGGGATTCTGCTTAACACTAATACCAATGCTATGGTATAAAAAATTGCGATAACTTTAAATTTTTCAGCAGAGGTCTCTTTCTTTTTATGTTTAGAATAACCAATAGTAATTAATACTACCGCTATAATCATCATTAAAGGGTGTTCTACAGAGAAATATCTTAATAATGAGTCTTTCATTACAGAACCCATTCCGCCACTTTTAATGGCTCCCATTGCACTAGGCGAAAACATATAAAGCATTAAACCTATTACTACTTGAATGTGTGTTACTATTAAAGCAAATAAGGTTAGTCTAGCATCTTTATTTAAAAAGTCTCCTTTTGTAAACACTCCTTTTAAAGCGTTTAAAGTAGCCAATACTATAAGTAGTAAAGTTAAGTAAGCCCAATAAGAATGGATAAATTGAATAGTTTCGTACATGGTATTTTGTTTTTTTGTTTTTTCAAAGGTACTATAAATCCTAAAAAAAAGCGCCCTAATTATATTAGGGCGCTTTAGTAATTGTTATATTCTAAATATTAGAACTCATAACGCAATGAAGCATTAAATGTTCTACCACCTGTAGTGTAATATCCGAATCTATCAGACTGTTGGATTGCAACTTTATCAAAAACATTAAACATGTTTGCTCTAAAAGTCATTTTATTAGACCCTAAATCAAAACGGTATGTGATACCAGCATTTGTTAAAGCATAGCTATCTAATTGTAATCCTTGGTAACCTGATGCATTAGTGTTTTCATCAGTAAACTCATAATGATTGTCATTGTACTTAATACGAGCATCCACACTTAAGCCTTTCACAACTTTTGCATCAAATCCAATACCAGTAGTAAATTGAGGTGCTGTTGATACTTTAATACCATCACGATTAACGTCAGCAGTTTCACCAATTTGTTCGTTTGTATCAGCGTTATAAGTAGAAACTACAGCATTTCCTTTATAATACCAAGAACCTCCAGAAATAAATGCATTGAATACTAACCAATCAGTAGCTCTATAACGAACATCTAATTCAGCTCCAGAGTGAAATTGTGTAATTCCTCTTTGTAAAGTAGTTGTATCAAAATCATCTTGATCATCATCAGGAGTACCATTATCATCTGTACCAAAACTAGATAATGTTCTATCTGTCCAATTAGTTACATAAGCATTAAAGTTTGCTCTAAAACGATTAGCTTTCATATGATATCCAGCTTCAAAACTTGTAATTTTTTCGTTTTCTACTTCTGGAGATACTAATTCTGTAATGAATCCTGTATTTCTATTAAAGATATTATCTAAATAAGGTTGTCTTGAGTAATAACCTCCATTAAAGAAAATGGTATGGTCTTGAGTAATGTTATATGAAACACCACCTTTAATGTTATATCCTGTTTTACTTGTTTTATCAGATTTTGCTGGCTTGTATCTATCTTCTCTTTCGTAAGATTGGTTAGAAAAAGCACCTTGAGCAAATATAGAAAACTTATCAGTAGCATACTCTAATTGTCCAAATGCCCCTTGATAATTAATTTTTTCAGAATTATCGTAAGCGATTCTATCTTCTTCTGGCGCAAAATCAACTAAAGCTGACCAAGGATTAGCATCGTATGCGTTAGTTACTACATAATCATCTGGTAAATTATCTCCACTGTCATTTGTCCATCCTGATAATCCGTAAAAATCTGCTATTTGTCTAAAGTGATCCCCTTGATAAAATCTAACATCTACTCCAACACTACCTGAAAAGTTTTCAGAAAAGTCATGGTTTAAATTAGATACTAATCCGTACCAAGCGTGATTGTTCATAGATGCTCTTCTAATGTAACCAGCTCCATTTTCAGCACCATAATCTCCACCAATACCAACTAAAGCATTATTTTCTTCAATTGCAGGGTAATCTATTTGTCCATATAAAGGACCATCTCCATCAGGATCTTCCGTTCTAATACGTCCATTCCCTCTGTTACCAGTTCCTCCACCTCGACCCCAAGAAGCATAAGCCACTGTTGAAAGTTCAGTATTATCAGAAATAGTAAAATCCCAGTTTAAGTTAGCAACTGGTTTGTGGTAAAAATTTTGTCTTTCAGATGTAATATCTGTACCGTCTTCATTTTGATAACCCCAATGTTGGTTAAATTTTGGATCTGCAGCAATAATCTCTTTAGATTGAGACCATTGGTTTCCGTGTAATTGTGGTGCACCTGTAACTAAGAAGTTAAAGTTATGTTTTTCATTTGGCTTATAACCAACAGAAAAATAATAAGTTTGACCTTGGCCATAAGTACCTTTAGCCCATTTTCTATGTGCTTGCCAGTAATCTAATAATACAGAATAAGACCATCCTTTTTCGCCTCTACCAGAATCATATCCAACAGTAGCTTTCATATAACTGTCGTTTGCTCCTGTAAAACGAACAAATCCGCCTCTCTTTTTTTCTGCAGATTTCATTACAATATTAGTTGTTCCCCCTACAGAAGAAATCGCTAATTTTGAAGCTCCAAGACCTCTTTGAACCTGAACAGTAGTAGCAATATCAGCAATACCAGCCCAGTTAGACCAGTAAACTTTACCGTCTTCCATACTATTTACAGGCTGACCATTTAATAGAATAGCAATGTTAGTTTGGTCAAACCCTCTTAAAAAGAATTGAGAATCTCCAAATCCATTATTTCCTGTAACTGATGCAGATGGTGTAAATGCAATTGATTCAACTAAATCTACATTTCCACCTCCTTTAAGTTGGATTTCTTCTGCAGATATTGTTGAAACTGCAACAGGCGTTTGTCTACCAGCTGCAAGATCAATAACACCAGATCCTACAACTACAACTTCAGCAAGAGCATCAGCATCAGGATCTAAAGAAACAGTCCCTAAAGCAGCACTACCATTAGATAGTGTGTACTTTGTGCTTTGTGAAGAATAACCTAGGTAAGAGATTGTTACGGTACCATTATTACCATCTACAGTAAGTGTGAAGTTTCCGTCAAAATCAGTAATGGCACCATTGTCTGTACCATTTTCAACGATAGTCGCTCCAGATAATGGACCTCCCAAATCGCTGTCGTTAATTGTTCCTGTAATAGTTCCTTGTGCAAATGAAATAACATTTACAAATAAAAAGGCAACTACTAAATAAAAAGTAATTTTTTTCATCATTTAAAATTGTTTTTAAGTTGCTGCAAATTTACATATTCAAATTGTTTTTTAACAAAATATTATAGTTAAAAAAACATCTTCAAATTTTTACTAATTTGCTTACGTAAGTATCGTAAAATTCTGATAATTAACATATCTGTCTCTTATACACATCTGACGCTGCCGACGATCTACTCTGTGTAG
>OJDV01000311.1_pt1 | contig 17830 bp, 13 predicted proteins | sample 1592911 | NCBI WGS metagenome assembly OJDV01 (sample SAMN05416860, study PRJEB24817) | seawater metagenome | isolation source: Sea water | place: Canada:Atlantic | collected 2013-11 | reverse complement strand
GATTTCTGCCTGTCTCGTGGGCTCGGAGATGTGTATAAGAGACAGCTTTAATAGTGGGCATTGCACCTAATTTGCCTGGATTTTTGCATGCTGCAGGTATTGTAGAAAGCGTACCCAGTATTTTTGACACCCTTTATAGTTATGCTTGGTTTGTTGGATTGTTTCTAGCCGCTTTAGTCTATTTAGTTTTGAATAAAAAATAACTTAGAGTTGTTTCAACATAGCCACATCATAATCTTGAAGCTCTGCTTCTGATTGAATTTGGTTGATTAAATCCGCATTAGCAATAAAAGGTCGGCCTAAGGCAACGAGGTCGGCTTCTTTATTGACAATGGCTTGTCTTGCGGTTTCTATCGTGTAACTACCACAAGTCACAAAGGTGCCTTTATAATTTTTGCGCATAAACTGACTGGGCTTGCCGGGCAAATAATCATATTCTATTGAATCATCAAAAGCTCCAAGATGAATATAGGCAAGCTCCCTGCTCTCTAAATCGTGTAATAACTCACGGTAAGTCACCTCATCACCTTTTGTATAATCATTATGGGCATAGGCTTGTGGCGATAAACGTATTGCAGTTCTCTCATTGCCAATGGCAGCAATAATTCCGTCTACAACTTCTAATCCAAAGCGCTTGCGGTTTTCTAAAGATCCACCGTATTTATCGGTTCTTTGATTACTGCTTTGGTGCATAAACTGATCAATTAAATAACCATTAGCCCCATGAATTTCTACTCCATCAAATCCCGCTTCAATGGCATTTTTTGCGGTTTGAATATAGGTTTGGATAGTGTTTTTAACATCTTGCGCACTTAATGCTGTTGGTAACTCATAACTCAGGCCATTGCTTCTTGGTACTGTCGCATCCCATAAGAGTGCCGAAGGCGCCACTGGATTTATGTTGCTATAACTTGAATGGGCCACACGCCCACAATGCCACAATTGACAGAAAATTATACCGCCGTTTTGGTGTACTTTAGCTGTGACTTTTTTCCAAGCTTTTATTTGTGCTTGGCTATAAATCCCTGGAGTATTGGGATAACCTTGAGCAATAGGATCAATCAATGTTGCCTCAGAAACAATCAAACCTGCATCGGCACGTTTTGCATAATATTCCACCATTAAATCTGTAGGTACAAGATCATCATCTGCAAAACAACGCGTCAATGGCGCCATTAATATTTTATTCTTTAGCGTAATTTTTGAATTAAGTCGGTACGGTTGAAAAAGTGGATCGCTCATAGAGATTTTAATTATTTTAAATGTCTGATATATTGCTTAATCAATAGAATTCAATACTTAAAGTCATTAATCAAAGCTAATAATTATCATCAATATGCTTATTCATTGCAGCAATACCTGCATCTAGGTTTTTACGACCCAACCCAAGTCTAAAACGATCGATTGGCGTTTCTCCTAGTTGAGAACGGTAAATAGTACTGGGTAACAATAACACGCCACTTTTTTCGACCAAATCACGGCAAAAGGCTTCGACGCCATCGGCTCCTTTGTAACGTGGGTAGGCTGTACAAGCGCCATCTGGGCGTTGCCACTCAAATAGATCTTGATGGCGGTTAAAAAAGGCATCCCATTTTGGTAGATTTTCATCAACAATGCTGCAATTTCTTGCCAGTAATTTGCTGCGGTAAGTCAGGGCAATATTTGCCAATCGTTCACTCGGGCCAGAATTACAAATAGACAAATAATGCTTAAAGCGTTCCATTTTTGACAGCAGTTCTTTATCTTGGCAGACAATCCATCCAATGCGCAAACCTGGCAAACCATAGGCTTTTGACATAACGTTCAATGATAACCCGCGTTCATACAAATCGGCCACATAGGGCAAATGTTGTGCTGTAGATGGACCAAGACCATTAAAAATTTCATCATGTAGAATGTAGATTCCGTGTTTTCGACACAATTCTATTAAAGCATGATAACGGTCAAGCGATAAAATTGCTCCAGTTGGATTATGTGGGAAATTAATCGTTATCAATTTGGTATTGGGTTTTATCGCAGCTGCAACTCGATCAATATCCAATGACCAATTATCATCAGGATCTAATGGAATACCTGTGGCTTCACAAATAGCCAAAGGCAATGTTTCGTGCGATTGGTAATTTGGGGTCACGACTATGGAATGCGAATCTTTATCGAGAATAACATTGTTTGCAGCAAATATGCCTTCACTGGCTCCCGCGAAACACAGCACTTCCTCAGCAGTTTTATTCGTATGTATAGCAGCAATGGTTTGGCGCAAATCTGGTGCCCCAAATGTTTCAGTATAACCCAATGGCATGAGCATGAACTGTTCTTGCTCAGCTGGTGTTGCCATTTTTAATAACTCATGCAAGGTAATGGTCTCAGCATCTGAAGCTGTCATGTGGTATTTGGCTTTGAACTCCCATTTTGAAAAGTAAGTCTCCAATCTAAAATCAGGCAGCATAGTTTTTTCCTGTGTTGTTTATTTATTGTTGAGAATGTTGTTGGTATTTTTCTAATAACAATTGATCATCGATACTCCAAAACTCTCTGGCTTTGGGTTTCAATTCCTGCATTAAAATTGTGGCATTAATAAAATCATCCTGGTAGGCATGGTATTGTGCTCTGTATTTTAAAATGGGGTAGTCGAAAGTGGTGAGTTCTTGTACTTGATTCAGTGTTTTTAAATAACCTTGCATGTCTGTTTGCCGTTGAACCCCTAAAATCTCATAGCCGATATAGATAGCATCAAGAATGTCATTTTGAGATAAGTAGACATTCATGATGTCATATAGAATTTCAGAGGACTTAGAAGAATAACCTTGTTTAGAAAGGCTTAACGCTTCAATTATCCTTAACTCTGTTGCCAATTCAGTTTTTAATTGGGGGTACTTATTCACATACATTTTAACTTTCTGTTGGGTCAATTCCACTGACTCAAACCGTGCACTCAAATACATGTCCATTGAAAAAATATAAGCAGCATCGGACGGGTAATCTTCTGGGTTTGGGTTGATAATTGCTAACAATTGATTGACAGTCTCAATAGCAGCATCACTTTCATGGTATATAAGACGCAATTCTGCCTGAAGTGTTAATGCATTAATTTTGGGTTGGTTGTTGGCATATTTAACACTTAACTGATTTAAAATATCGATGCTTTCCATGGCTTTTTTACGGTAGCCTTGTTGCATCAAACTTCTGGCTTTACTGGTATAGAAATTGACAACTGTAATGGGTGCGTCTATGTCTTTAATTAATACTTCGGCTTTTTCCAAAACCAATAATGCTTCACCTGTTTTTGCTGAATTATAATAAATATCATTCAGTACACGGTAACTAGACAATAAACCTGTTTCGCTATTTAAGTGTTGGTATTGTTCAATGGCTTTATTTATATAACTTATAGCCGATGTATCATCATGTAAATAATGCGTGACTATGGCCAAATTATGATTTAATTGAGCAATGAGATTCGGTGATGGATTGTGTGTTTTAGAGAGTTCTAATTGTTTTTCAATGATTTTTAGTGTTTCTTCATTTAACTCTCCTTTACGATCATGAATTAACGCTTGACTAGACAGAGATACAATCATCGCTCTCATGTCATTGTTATTTATAGCCAATGTCATGGCTTGTTTTAAATACAATTCTGCTTCATCAAGATTATTCAGGTACAAAAGAATGCGGGCTTTGGTGTTATACAAGTCACCCCTTAAGGATTGGTCGAAATCTTTTAGGCTTTCAATTGTTTCAGTCATTGCCAAGGCTTTTTGGTACTGTCCCAATTCTGATTGTACTTCTGCCAATAATAGCCATGCCGAGAAATAAGATTGGTTTTGATTCACTGCCGTTTGTAGGTATTGCGCTGCTTCTTCAAAGTTTCTACTCTTTGCAGATGAAACTCCCCTGAGATAGCTTTCTAAGGCATAATTACTGATTTCCGATGTGTGTGTTATATTATCATTAGTTGGTAGATTTGAAGAAATGCGCAATTGTTGATTGGCCCAAGCATTCATTTTATCGAATAACATTAATATCGTTGTGGCTTCTATAATGTCTCTTGCCAAGATATTGTCTTTGTTCCTCAATGTCACATGCCCACTAAATTTATCATCTTGATAGATGCTTTTTACTATCAAAGTATAATCTATGTCTTCAGCTTGTGACAGCCTGAGTGACATACCTGCCATATTGTCCTCATCAAACCATTCAATTTGCGGCTTGATTGCTTGTATATTTTCTTGCTGCTGTAATAATTCTGACAAATAATCAAGTCCGCCTATATTTAACCAATCTTGTGTTTTCTGTTCTGGCATTATTACAACATTGATTTTTTTGATTTCCTGGGTTTCTTGTGTGATTTTTTCATGCACGCTTTCTTGCTTATTAACCTTTTGAAACAAATAAACTCCAAATAGGGTTATGCTGACAACAATAACAACAGTTAACCACAATTTTGATAAATTCAGTTTTTGCTTGATGGGTTTATTATTATCTGCTGATTCTGAGGTCTTAATTTCTATTTCAGGAATAAGCTTCACACCCACACCTCTAATCGTCTCAATAACAGTATCGGTGACACCAGCAGAACTGAAAAAAGCCCTTAATCGTGTAATTTGTTTATACAGTGCATCGTCTGTAATGATTTGATTTGGCCAAACTTCTGATATCAACTCGTCTTTTGTAACCAACTCTCCTTGTTTTTCTAGCAACACTAATAGCATATCAAAGCTCTTTTTACTGAGCTTATGATTGATAGAATTTTTCAATATTGACCGTTGTGCAGGGTTTATCTCAAAGTCTAATATGAGATAAATAATATTTTTATCTTTTTCCATTATTGTTTTCAAGTCCTTGTATAGTGTGTTTTTTCATCTATTTGTCTAGTAATTTTCTATTTATAGTCCAGCAATTGTCCAGTAATTGTCTAGCAATTGTCCGGTAATGTCAAATCCTAAAAAATAGAATGGGTCACGAGGATTAGTTGTCTCATATTTAAATGTAATTAATTAAGGAGGACAAACAATGAATAGTACAAACAGTCGAATAGATAAAAAATCATTCAGTCTATTTTTAGTTTTATTGTGCACATTATCACCAGTCATTGCTGGTGATGTTTTTACAATTAAACGTTATGTTATTGGAAGTGGTGGTGGCATAAGTAGTCATGATAATTTAAAGGTAAGTGGCACTGTTGGACAAACAGTTTCTGGTAAATCTGAAGGAGGGTTTTTTTCCATTCAAAGTGGATATTGGCACGGTCTGAATAATACTTCAGATCTAATTTTTAAAAATAGTTTTGAATAAAATGAGGAATAGTAAAATGAATAAAATACACAATACAGGATTGTTATTAATAATGGTAAGTTTCATGACTATGGCAGGTTCAGTTGGTTCAAGATTTAGTTATCAAGGGGAGTTATTGTCAAATGATGCACCAGCAAACGGAATCTATGATTTAAAGATGGAACTCTGGTCAACCCTAACAGGAGGCACAACCGTTGCAGCGAGTATTACCTTGGAAGACGTAGAAGTTATCAATGGTTTGTTTAACATTGAACTGGATTTTGGTGATGCTGTATACAATGGTGAAGACAATTATCTTAAAGTCCAGGTAAGAGATGGGGATTCTACAGGCAGCTTTACATCACTTTCTCCGCGACAAAGAATCAACGCCACACCCTATGCTGTTCAAGCTGAGTTTGTTGAAAACGGAGCATCACAATGGACAGATGACCCAGGTGGGATAAGATACACTGATGGCAGTGTTTCGGTTGGTTCAATTGCTCCGGGAAACTATAAATTTGTTGTACGTGCCGCCAATGTGGAAAATCCATTTTACGCCAGTGTTGATGGCATTGGACAAGTTTTTTCCATCCATTCAACAGGTGGAGTTAATATTGGATCATCATCAACACCTCCGGAGAAAGGCTTATATGTAGACGGTTATGTTAATCAAAACTTAACTTCTCATGGCTTTGTAAAAGCAGGCACATTTATACAATGTGGTGGTGCAGGCGCTAGCGGAGGTTCATCACGTTTCTTTAATAATGTGAATGGTAGTGACTTTGCCACCACTGGTTTTTCAACAGGATCATGTAAAATAACCATTCCGTTTGATATTTCAAACCTCTTTTTCACTGTCAGCGTTGCACCAACTGGTGGGTTAGCAGCTGGTTCACAAAATGTTAGTTGTGCATTTTCAACCACTGGTACCAATGAATTGTTTTGTAACATTAACCAATCACAAGGTTCTGCTCAAAATGGCGAATTACAATTAATGTTCTATTAATAGATGAAACTTTGATAAATTGAGGTAACTATTTAATTAGTCTTGCCTCAATTTTAGGATAAAAATTATGCATAAAATATTTACAGTTATAATAGTATTGCTTTTTAACATAGATTCAACCCATGCCCAGCAACTTCAAAAACACAATGAGTTTCAGGAATTAGGGCTGAGTTTTGATTTACCACAGGGTTGGAATGGTCAATTGTATGATGACAAAATTATATTGGGTCACAGTACTATTCCAGGCATGATAATGTTGACAGAGAACCCCATTCAAAATGCAACAGAGCTTAAAACTTTGGCCATGGAAGGTTTTACAGATGATGGTATTATATTTAAACCAGCATCTGAGTTTATACTGGTATCGCAAAAACGAGTTGAAGGATATTATCAAGGATTATTCAATGGTACTGAAGTTAAAGTTTTTGTGATTGGGTTGATTAACGGCCTTGGTAAAGGCATGAATATTATCATATTGACTGAACAGAATAAATTCAACAATCAACATGTTGCTGCAGCTAACGAATTAGCAAACTCTGTCAAGTTTTATCAATCACAAGATTCTGTAAACACCATTCAATGGAAACAAAAACTTGTTGGTAGGAAACTAAAATACATGGACACCCAAGACAGCTCAAGCTTTTCTGGCTCATCTGGATTTTCATCAGTTAAAATTTTGGACTTGTGCACCAATGGTATGTTTCATTACTATGAAAACAACCACAGCAGTTTTGATTCAAATAGCGGCAATGGATATGGGAATAATAACAATGAAGGTCAAGGCACGTACAAAATAAATGCGCTAGGTGAACAGGTGTATTTAAACTTAATGTTTAATACTGGTGATGAATACAGCGCACAACTTTCCATTAATTCAGGTAAAACCTATCTTGATAATGACAGGTATTTTGTTGTTGAATCTGATAATTGCTACTAAATAGGTTATTAAGCTTAGTAAGTGTTTTTGGACTAATTGAATAGATACAATTAACACAAATATCAAATTGGTTTAAGATTAACTGGTTATGAAATACTTATTAATATTGCGTCATGCCAAATCCAGTTGGAAAGATTTAAACTTAGCTGACCATGATCGTCCTTTGAATAAACGTGGTAAGCGCACTGCTCCGATTATGGGCCAAAGACTTTCAATAAAAAACTACCTGCCCGAACACATTATATCAAGCACAGCAAAAAGGGCATTAAAAACAGCTTATATTGTTGCCAATGAAATTAATTATGATGAGAATCACATTGAAACCAATAGGAATTTATTCCATGCATATCCAGAAGATATGTGTGAGGTGATTTCACATTGTGATGATTCAATCAATATATTAATGTTAGTTGCGCATAATCCAGGTCTAACAATGTTGGCCAATCAATTATTAAAGTCCATTAAATTTGAAAACATCCCCACTGCAGGATTAGTCACAATCGCATTAGATATTAATCATTGGAATGAAATCAATAATCTTCATTCGATCGCTTGTCATCTAATAGATTATGATTATCCAAAACTTATGCATAATTCATAAAACGTCTATCAAAAAAAAACCCAATCATCAGATTGGGTTTTCTTGTTAAGATTAACTAAGTTTACTTAAGTCCGCTTAAATCTGGCGAATTGAGAACCACTCAGTAATAAGAGTAACAACATCATAATTAGAATCCCAACAAAATTAAGTGATGGGATGACTACCGGTGGCACTCCAACTAATGAATAAACAGAACTCGTAGTTGAATCTGTCACACCTTGAGCAATCAAAGCAGCAGAACCGTCTAATAAAGGTTCAGATAATTCAAGAACAAAATTCCATACAGAATCACCAGGCGCCCCAGTTGTTGTCAAGAACATATTGGTAGAACCCGCTGCCAATACAACTGAGTTAATTCCAGCGCATTGTTCGACAGTACCGATTATCTGAGTAGGGTTTTGATCTGTTATGGTGAATATCGCTGCTGTTGTTGAATCACAAGTATCACACACATCACCGATTCCATCCATATCAATATCAGATTGATCAGGATTGGCGTTTAATGGACAATTATCAAGATTATCAGGAATCAAATCAGAATCAAAATCACCCACCAATGAAAATAGCATACTGGTAGTTGGATTGATTGTTCCTGTAGAAACCAATGAAGTTGAACCATCCAAAGTAGGATCGATTAAATCAATCACGAAAGTCCAAGTTGAATCACCAGCATTTCCTGTTGTTCCTAAACTCACATTAACGGCATCAACATCCAATACAACAGAATTAATTCCAGCACATTGTTGAACTGTTCCAGAGATTTGATTAATGGTTTGACCCGTAACACTAAATACCGAATCTAAAGTGGCATCACAAGTATCACATGCATCACCAATGCCATCCATATCGAAATCTGCTTGATCTGCATTAGCAACTAATGGGCAATTGTCTAGATCATCAGGTATAAGATCTGAATCAAAATCACCAACTAATGAAAATAACATACTGGTGGTTGGGTTAATTGTTCCAGTAGCTACCAATGATGTTGAACCATCTAATGTTGGATCAGTAAGGTCAATAACAAAGTTCCACGTTGGGTCACCTGCATTGCCAGTTGTTCCTAAACTTATATTGACTGCATCAACATCTAATACAACAGAATTAACACCAGCACATTGTTCTACGGTACCAGAAATTTGATTAATAGTTTGACCAGTCACACTAAAGACCGAATCAGCAGTCGCATCACAAGGATCACACACATCACCAATTCCATCCATATCAACATCGGATTGATCTAAATTCGCATTAACAGGACAATTGTCTAAATCATCAGGAATAGAATCCGCATCAAAATCTGTCATCATAAAGAGAACGAAACCATCATGGTCCGATGATGCAATGGCAGAATTAGGATTATCAATTTCAATTTCTGCTCCATCTTTATTACCAACACCATAAGCAAATCCACGAACCCAAACATCTGCAACAATTGATGTCAATGCATGATCTAACACCTGAGAGCTACCACGGAAATTAAATGAGTGACGATCACCAGCTGGCAAACTTAACACTTGGTTACTTAAAGGTGGATTGGTTATATTAGTATCAGACAATAAATTATCTGCAGGAACAGCCAGTCCTCGGATTTGACCAATAAAATCAACATAACCATCAGTGAATTCAAATGCATTGAAATCACCCACCAAGATCATAGGAACATTGGCATTGTTAGTTTGGAAAGATTGAGCCATGGTCGCAATCGATTGGGCTTGTTGCAGACGTTTACTGCGAACGCGAGGTCCATCTACACTGTCATCAATGCCGCTTAAGGATCTAGAATGAATAACAAACACACCCACATCGAAAGGCATACCATTACCGTTGTAACTGGCTTCTAACAACAGAGGTGGACGATCGTGTAATATTGAGCCATCAAATGTATTAATTTCTGCTGCACCTAATTGTGTCACAGCATTGACACTGACTGTATCACGCAATAGGAAACCAACATCTATTGTTCCAATGTCATTGCCTTCAATGAGCTGAGCAGTATAAACCACACCAGAATCAGCAAGAATATCGGCTGCCAAATCATTTAAGACAACAATACTTTCTACTTCTTCAACGGCAAGAATATCTGGATTACCCAGTACATCTCTAATGTAGTTGACGAATTTTGCACGACGTATGCCGTATTCTGCTGTAGGAATAACGATATCATCGCGAGCGCCATCAGCTGGATCATCAATATCATCGAAGAACCTGTACATATTCAAAGAACCAATGGTCATTTCACCATTAACTGGTGCGCGAACAGGAATTGGTAGTGCTACTTCTTGGGTCACGTTGTAACTAGTAGGCCACAATTCATAATCACCAAAATCAAATCCGATAACACCTGTCGCATCAAACTGTACACCCGTATTGAAGCTTCGATTCGGTTGTCCCAATCGATCTGGATCAAGTTCAAATATTTCTGGGTTACCATCCCATAATGGAAGACCAGGTATTCCTGGGAACTCGATACCCGTTTCACGTAAAGCACGCTGATTACCAACAACCACTTCTGGTTCTGCAATTGGATCTGAGCCAAAACTTTGACTTGGGCTCGTGGTAGTTCCACTCATTTGCACCAACATACTTTCAAAACATTCTAATTGGCCTGCACCACAACTTGGTGCACCTCCGATAGGTGATGGTGTATTTGCATCAAAAACAACAGCCGTTGGCAATGGATTGCCGCTACTAGTAACTGTAATAACTGGGTTGTTGGTAAATTCAGTAAAATCGAAGAACTCAACCACATCACCCGTTAAATCTACCATATCACCCACTGTTACAGTTGGAGCCGAACCAGTGAAAACATAAATACCTTCCGATGTTTGGGGATCAGCATCCGCATCAGCATCTTGTGATTGAATCGTGAACCCTTCAGGACCTACTGCAGTTACAATATTATTATTGGTTGTTACTGTCATCCCTGCAAATGGAGAAGCTGCTCCACTGCCCTGAATTTCATGGATAAATGCCACTGGTGGTGGTATACAACCAATGAAACTGCTGCCATCAATTAGCGTGCCTGGTGAAAACAATGCGCCTGCCGAACCAGTTGCGGTAGAATGTTGAACCAGAGGTGTTCCTCCTGTAATATCTGGATCACGTGTGATGGATTGGTTATTACCTCCTTCTACGCCGTAAACCAATGTAGTGATATCAGTCATGCCATCGTTTACTGTTATTGTATCTCCACCATTATTAAGCCCTAATGCACCTGTGCTTGCCACTTGAACAATGCTGTTCTCAAAATCTCCTGTTGGTGTTCCACCACCAAACACAACTAAGGTGCATTGGTCAGCTACCATTGTGCCTGCTGGGAATGTGTGACGAACTTGCGCAGCATCTGAAATAGTCCAACCAGAAACATCCAAAGTTGCTCCTGTGGTATTAACTAACTCGACAAATTCATCTTGAGATGTATCTGAATTTCCATCGCCATTGGCATCACCGTTGACTGCATCAGGGTCTGCTTGTAATTCATTGATTGTTAATGGATCAGGAACCGGGCACCCTGAAAAAGGTGTGCCGTCAATTCGGGTACCTGGTGAGTACAAACTGCCACCAGAACCTGTTGCTGATGAATGTTCAACATAAGTCATCCCAGATATATCAGGGTCTAATGTCAATGATTGATTATTACCGCCTTCACTACCATAGACTACGACTACTTGATCCACCATTCCATCGTTAATTGTAATGGTATCACCACCATTATTGAGTCCAACCGAACCAGAACTGGCAAGTTGAACCAATGAATATCCAAAGTTTCCTGTAGGAGTTCCACCACCAAATACAACTAAACTACATTGATCTGGTATGACTGATCCAGCTGGGAATATATGCCTAACATTAACAGCATCAGACATGGTCCAGCCTGACACATCTAGATCTGCACCGGTATTATTGACCATTTCAAAAAACTCATCTTCAGATCCATTGCGGGTACCATCTCCATTGGCATCACCATCAATTGAACCATCAGGGTCAGCTTGAAATTCATTAATTACAAGACCTGTGATAGGTCCTGTCATACATCCTGCAAAATTTGATCCGTCAATCTGAGTTCCAGGAGAATATAAACTGCCACCAGATCCAGTTGCTGTTGAATGTTCAACATAGGCCATTCCTGTTAGATCAGGATCCAATGTCAGTGATTGATTGTTTCCGCCTTCTGCTCCATATGTAACTGTGACTATATCGCTCAAGCCATCATTAATGATAATATCATCACCACCATTGTTTAAACCAATTGCACCAGAAGAAGCAACTTGAGTAATTACATTACCAAAGGTACCTGTTGGTGTACCACCACCAAATACCACAACTCCACATTGATCGGCTAAAATAGTACCTATAGGAAAGGTGTGTCTTAAGCCAAAACCATCTGCTATTGTCCAGCCAGATACATCTAAGTCTCCGCCTGAGGTGTTAATGATTTCTACGAATTCATCTTGAGTTGCATCAACTGAACCATCTCCATTTGCATCTCCATTAACTGCATCTGGATCAGCATGGAATTCGTTAATAACGAGTTGTGGTGGCGGAGGTCCACCAGGTCCAAATTGTCCTGTATTACAGGCACCTGGTGTAGCAACAATCGGTCCTGTCCAAGTAAAATCAGCATAATCAATCCCTGTACCAATCAACTGCAAGGATTGACCTACTGGCGTTCCACCAGGCTCTGATACACCAATATCTGTACTTGTCATGCCATTAGCAGGGCCATTTGTAGCGGTAAAACTGCCTTCATAACTGAGAAATTGTATAACTGTATTCGTATCATCAACAAGTGCCACGCCATCAGGAGATCCATTCTGGATTCCTGATATTGCAGTATCTTGGACACCCAAACCAGGACAAGATGTGGGTAATGTGCCTGATAATGCTGTTGGGCTGTAGGATGTTCCATTGCTACCGTTATATAGCACGATAGACCAACCTGTTAAATCAGTTCCTGGAGAACCTCCAATTTCAATAAATTCACCGACATCACCTCCTGTGTTATCATAATGAACCTCATTGATAAATGGAATCGAAGTGGGCACTCCCAATTGCCCAGTGTTACAACTTCCCGGGGTTTCAACAGCTGGAGCATTCCAAGTAAAATCTGTATAATCAGAACCAGTGCCAGACAATTGTAAAGACTGTCCTACAGGTGTAGAACCAGGTTCAGAAACACCGATATCAGAACTGGTCATGCCATTGGCAGTGCCATTCGTGGCAGTTAGACTGCCTTCGTAACTCAAAAACTGGGTGACAACGCCCATATCATCAATTAACGCAATTCCATCTGGTGACCCATTTTGTATACCTGAGATTGCAGTACTAACGACACCAAGTCCAGCACAAGATGTTGGTAGTGTTCCAGATAATGCAATTGTATTGTATAAAGTTCCATTACTCCCATTATACAATTCTAATGACCATCCAGTCATGTCTGTACTTGGCGGGCCCGCTACTTCTATAAATTCACCTGTATCACCACCAGTATTATCATAATGAACTTCATTGATAAAAACGGCTTGTGAAAAAGCTGTACCAGTAAAAACCAGTGCAATACAAAATATAAATAAAAAGCACATGATTCTATTTTTAATGACAGCTTGTGCTTTATGTGAAGAGTAGTTCAAATTTTTTGACATTATTGATCCCCGACTCGATTCAATACAAGAATCGAATATTTTATTAGTAATGGATATGTTGATGTGGTCGTAGGCTTTAAAGCCTTCTCAACAGTTAGTCGTGCTAAAATTATAAACACAACTCCCGCAAAGCATAACATTCAATTATGTCATTTTGATTAACATGATTGAATCTGACATTATTAACGGGTTGAATATTTTAGCATTGCAAAAAAAAGAAGTCTAGAAACACACAGTGAACAAAAGAAATATTTTATACCATTGTGAAAATTGCTGTTTAAATTTTCCGTTTTGTATACAAGTATGCAGCAAAACCAATCAATAAACAGATCAGTGCAACCATGTCTGCAATAAATACACGGGCTATTTGTTCATTGAAGTTACCAACAGATTCAGCTAATAATAAGAATGAAACGACACTGATGAACCCAGCAATAAAAGCCAAATATTGTATGGCTGGTCGAAACGCAGCATAAATTAAGAAAACACCTAACAAGCCAAATAAAACTGCACGGTGCCTCATGACAATTTCCAAATTGGGCTCATTAAAAGATATACCATAAAGCAGCATAAGACGCTCACTACTGACAACACCTGACAATGGCAATAAGTGAATAATAGCAACAATAACTAACATAGCTGTAATCAAGTAGCGCATAAATTTTCTCAGTTGAGTATCTTTTGATAATAATCGCATAACTCATTTAGAATATTTTTGGAAACTATTCTCCTAAAACCCCAATGAATCAAATAACTTTTTGCATCATTGAGGATTAGTCAGATACGTCTTACATTATAATTTTAAAACCTACTAAAAGGTCATAGAAATAACCATTACACAAATTAACTGCGTTGAATTTTATTGTACATATAATAGGTCACAGCGACAAAAACGGCAAAACCACACCAACCTGCTACACTAATTCCACTAAAGTAAGGTACCATGCCTTGTAAACTGACAGCAGCAACAGCAACAAGAACACCCATGAGTGCTTCACCTGTAATCAAACCCGAAGCCAATAATAAGCCACTGGATTCTTTGGTTTGCTTGCTTTTTTCATCTAACTTGGCTGATTTTTTCTTCAACACATGTGCTATGATTCCGCCAATAAAGATTGGCACTGATAAACCCAAAGGTAAGTAGACACCAACAGCAACAGCCAATACTGGAAAACGGAAATCTGAGCCTCGTTTTTCTTGAATTTTATCTAAAATAATCAAGACAACCGCCAATGCAAAACCCATATAAATGAAATTCCATTCTATTCCTGCGCCAAATATGCCACTGGCCAATGCTTGCATTAAACCGGCTTGTGGAGCAGCCAACATGGTTGCTTCAGGATTTAAGGGAGAAACACGTCCGATACCGTAACCTTGATCTAATATATTGAGTATGAATGGAATCACTAAAGCCGCAGAAACAACACCTACGACTTGGAATATTTGCTGTCTCCATGGTGTAGCGCCTACCACATGACCACATTTTAAATCTTGCATATTATCACCAGCAATCGCTGCTGCTGAACAAATAAGGCCGGCCAAAAATATAACAGCAATGGGACCTAAAGTTGCAGCCAATCCATCATTGCCCATCAATTGTAATAAAATCAATGCTGAGACAATCACCGTTGCAATGGTAACTCCTGAGATAGGATTATTTGATGAACCTACCAAACCTGCCATATAACCGGCTACAGATGAAAATATAAATCCAAAAACCAACATAAGTACTGTCATAACTGAAGCAATAAAATTGGCATCTTCATAAGCACCTAAGGCGTTTTTGAAGATAAAGAAAACAGGAATAATAGCAACCAGCACTATCATTCCAACAAAATGAATGGGAGTATCAAATTCTGTTCTTGCCATTTGGCTAGAATCGCCTTTACTGGCTTTATAGGCACTAATACTGGCTTTTACACCATTCCAAAGAGGTTTTGCTAGACTAATTAAAGACCATAAGCCACCAACCATCATTGCACCAACACCGATACGGCGGCAATTTTGCCACGATTGGCCAGCAATTTGTCCCCATTCAGTTGTGCTTAAATCTGCCATAGGTTTGGCGGCATCAATGCCTGTGGCCAACATGATGGCTTCTGAATTAAACGCCCAATTTAATGGCACACCAATTACTGTACCAATAACACCTCCAAGAAAAACCAAAAAGGCAATATTAATTCCGACTATATAGCCCACACCCAATAAAGCAGGGCTTAATGTAATGTCTCCCATAAATAAGTATTTCCCACCAAAAAAGGATTTAGTGGCAGCAACACCAGATGAAATAACACCCAATCCTGATTCTAATAATTTCACAACTGCACCAATCAAAGCACCTTTAACCAAGGTTGCAAATCCAGCAGCAGCAACATGGTTTTTAATCTGCTGACTTTTATCGTTTTCTATGCCCCCTGTTTTAAGTACTTCGGCTGTTGCAACACCTTCAGGAAATTTTAATTTGGCCTCAACTATTAACGCTCTGCGTAATGGAATGGTAAATGCGACGCCCAAAATACCACCGACAACACCGATAGCAACCATGGGACCATATTCATAACCACCCCATGCTTTCATCATAACCAATGCTGGAATGGTAAAAATTAAACCGGCCACCAAAGATTCACCCGCTGATGCAGCGGTTTGTACCATATTATTTTCAAGTATGGTTGAACGCCTAAACATTCGCAACAAACCCATAGAAACAGCGGCTGCTGGAATGGAAGCTGAAACAGTTAAACCCACCAACAATCCAATATAAGCATTGGCAGCGGCTAAAACCATAGACAGCAGCGCTCCTAAAATTAATGCTTTTATGGTTAATTCAGCAATGTTTCTTTCTGGGCCTACTACTGGCACATCGATTGCATCTTTACTCATTAATATTTCTCCTCTCTTTTGTTTTTATTTGGTTATTTATCCTTTTGCTAAATAAGGAATGGTTCCGGCTGCATCTACATCATCAATAATGTGCAACCGTGTCACACTTCCAGCTTGTCTTGCTTGCATGTATGGAGCATATTCTGGATCAGATGCAAATGTTTGTAAGGCTTCCATAGATGGAAACTGAATAAGAGCCACAATAGTTGTATCCAGAGCATCTCCTTCTACAGTGACTATATTTTTGCTTCTGGAAAGGTACTTTCCACCATGCCTTTCAACTATTTTGTGAACATTTTCAGCATAACTTGGTAACCAGGAATCATCTGTGACTTTAATATCGACAATGGCATAAACGGACATGGTGTTTCTCCTCAATTTTTATCATTCTAATTATTTTTTGATGCTAGATTCTATCACATGAACTGATTTGTGTAAAAACATTGATGTACGAATAAATCAACCATGCCTGATGCATGATTCACTATCAAACATTCAAGGAATAATTATACAATTTTGGTGTATGTAACCCCAATCTTATGGCTTATCATCTTTATTATTTGGATATATTAATGTAATGACTGTAGGTATAATAAACCCTTTTAAATAGGAAAAAACCGAAAATGACGGATTTAATAAAGAAAAATAGTCAATAAACTGAGTAACGATTAATGCCATTATAGTCAACCACATTGCTATAATGGCTTTTTGTTTACCCATAATCAAAGATGATAAACTCATAATTATGGCCAACCTTGTTACGGATTGGATATGAACCAGAAATGCATAGTCGTTTCCTGAATGGGTAATATAAAGACCAAACAATTTAGCCGAATGATAAGTAATTAATAGCAAAGCCATGGCTATAATAGTAACTATTCTGACATTCTTTGATTGACTACCAAATAAATTGTTTATACTATTCATTTCTTCCTTAAACTATTTAGAATATTATGGATACTTTATTGTTGAGGTATAGGCAAATTGTGCATTCTTAAAAACGATAGTTTGTCCCAATATCCTCTTTGGTACTGTATTTTTTCAGATTTAACTTGAAAAAAACCACACCCCCTAAGTCCTAATGGGTCTTTCCATTCAAGAATGACCCAGTCTCCATCAACAAATAAGTTTTCTGTGATGCAGACCATTTCAGCTTTTTCAAATTCCTCTTTGAACATTTCTTTGATGGCTTGTTTACCTTTAAGTGGTTCATTTGCAACTTGGTGGTTTATTGCATCTTCTGCATAAAATTCCGACAATGCATCAGCATTTCCAGTATTAAAGGCTTTTACCCATTGTGTTATCAACTCTTTTGGGGTCATTTATTGTTACTCTCATGGTTTTTTATTTTATCTGTTACCTCACTAGCCAATTCATTAGGTATAGGAATAGTTAAATGATATTGTGAAATTCGCCAGCCTGTTTCTTTATCATAGGATAATACACCTGTCTCTTATACACATCTGACGCTGCCGACGATCTACTCTGTGTAG
>OJDV01000310.1_pt1 | contig 17882 bp, 13 predicted proteins | sample 1592911 | NCBI WGS metagenome assembly OJDV01 (sample SAMN05416860, study PRJEB24817) | seawater metagenome | isolation source: Sea water | place: Canada:Atlantic | collected 2013-11 | reverse complement strand
TCTACACAGAGTAGATCGTCGGCAGCGTCAGATGTGTATAAGAGACAGAATATGATGTGATCAATTTGATCCATTGTGTCTTTCATATAAAATTCATCATTCATAGTATAAGTCATAAATATTGCACCTTGTATTAAAGTGTCTAAACGCTTGGCATATTGCATTGCATTTATTTCTGAAGAGATCTCTTCAATTTCAATACCATCTTCTATGATTGCTGCTACTTGATCTTGTATTTTTTCTACTACAATTCTTACGTTTTCTAATAAAAGAGTATTTTGATTATTAGCATCAACACCTACATTTAAGACAGGACAACCACCAAGTTGCTTGCTAAATGTATAATAGTCTCTATAGAAATCAGAGATTAAATATAGTTTTTGAATAGGTGAGTCACTTAATGATAGATGTTCAGCAATTTTTGACATCATCTGTTTCACATTATACTTGAATGCTGAAATAGATAAGGCTTCCTTATTTTTAAAATGACCGTAAATGGCACCTTTTGTTAAACCACTTGCATTTGTAATGTCATTCATGCTTGTTGCTGCGTATCCATTTTTATTGAAAATAGGAGCTACAGTCTGTAAGATATGAAGTTTTGTATGTTCTGATTTTGTTAACATAGTGCAAATATACAAAATATACCGATTGGTATATTTTAAATTTAAAATATTATTTTAATATAAATTTCATGGAGTTACGCCCAATATTTTGGAATAAATATTAAATCACATATATTGCATAAAATATTAATCCATTTATATATCATGAAAAAAATTATTTTCAGTGCAATTTTAGCTTTCTTATGTGTTTTTAGCACTCAGGCTCAAGATGAAACAACATCTAATGATGAAACAACATCTAATGATGACTATAATAAATGGCAGGTTCGTGTTAGAGCGGTTGCTTTAGTGCCTGCTCCTTATTTCTATGATTCTGTTAAAGGAATTGATCCTGATATTTCTACTGCGTTTGCACCAGAAATAGATGTTACATATTTTTTAAGTAAAAGAATTGCTTTAGAGCTGATGCTTACCACTACTAAGCACGATGTTGAAATTAAAGGAAGTGGTACAGATATAGGAAGTGTATCGTTCTTACCACCAGGTCTTAGTTTACAATATCATTTTCTTTCTGAAAAATTTAAACCTTATGTTGGAGCTGGATTAAATTACTTCATTTTTTATGGAGAGGATGCAGGTGAGTTAGAATCTATTGAATATAAAAATACTTTAGGATATTCATTACAAGCTGGTCTTGATTATGCATTAACCGATAAATGGTTTATAAACTTAGATTTTAAAAAAATATTCGTGAACACAGAGGTTACCATTAACAACAATTCAAATGCTGATAATGAAGCGAATCTTGACCCATTTATATTTGGTTTTGGAGTAGGGATGAAATTCTAATCACATACAAATAAATTACTTATTAAAAGAACGAGCCTAAATAGGCTCGTTTTTTTTATTCTAAAATGTTTAAGAATTAATTTGGGTAGTTACTTTATTAACTGCTTTTATAAGTATTGTATTCACACAATTTCTTGAACTATAATGTGTTGAAAAATTAAAAAAACTTTTACGCTTTTTGGTTAATTTAATCTGGTTAAATCATAATTATTAAACAATGATTTTTGTCAGTATTTATTGATGTTCTATGCAATAATTTTGCATTAAATATTAAATAATATATATCATGAAAAAAATAATTTTTAGTACAATTTTAGCTTGCTTATTTGCATTTAACACACAAGCGCAAGAGGAAGCAACATCTAGTGATGATTTTAGTAAATGGCAAGTTCGTTTTAGAATTCTTTCTGTAGTACCTTCACCTAGTGATGATATTACTGGAGCTGATGTTGATATTTCAACAGCCTTTACACCAGAGTTTGATTTTACTTACTTTTTTAGCAAAAATATTGCTGCAGAATTAATATTAGCAACAACTAAGCACAATGTAGAAATTGAAAATGGTGGTGCGGATTTAGGACACGTTTGGTTATTGCCTCCAACACTTAATTTACAATATCATTTCTATGCAGATGATTTTAAACCTTATGTTGGTGCAGGTATTAATTACACTATTTTTTATGGTGTAGATGGTGGAGATGTAGATGATATTGACTATGAAAACACAATTGGTTTCTCTTTACAAGCTGGTGTAGATTATAATTTAAGCGAAAAATGGTTTTTAAACCTGGATGTTAAAAAGCTCTTCCTTGAAACAGATGTAACACCTAAAGGTGCAACTGAAAGCTCAAAAGTAGGAATTGATCCGTTAATTATTGGATTAGGAGTAGGAATGAAGTTCTAATGACATATCAAAGCAAATTATCTTAACAAAAAAAACGAGCTTATTTAAGCTCGTTTTTTTTTATAAATATTGAGAGGTTAGCAGCTTTAGTATTGCATTTATGACGAAAAGAAAAGCAACGCTTATTTTATTTCTAAAATTCACATTGCTTTTCAACTAACCAACCACTTTAAAGACTCTTATTTTTAGGTTTTGTTACATTAGATTTTAAATTTCTTCAGCAACAAAACTCGCTTCATTTCTAAATACTAATTTATCATCAAAAGCATCAAGTAATATAATACTGTCTGTTGTGATTTCTCCAGATAAGATTTCCTTACTCAAAGCGTTTAATACGTCTTTTTGAATTACTCTTTTTACAGGTCTTGCTCCATATTCAGGATTGTAACCTTTTTCAGCTAAATATTTTATAGCTTCTGGTGTTGCATCAAATGTGATGCCTTGCTTGGCTATCATTTTTTGAACACCTTTTAGTTGTAAACCGACAATGTCTGTAATGTTAGCTCTTGTTAGAGGTGTAAACATAATGGTATCATCAATTCGGTTTAAAAACTCAGGACGAACACTTTGTTTTAATAGCGCTAAGACATCAATTTTTGCAGCTTCCATAGCTGAGTCAATATCTTTTGTAGCTTGAAAACGCTGTTGTATTATATGACTTCCTATATTTGAGGTCATAATGATAATGGTGTTTTTAAAATCAGCAACACGACCTTTGTTGTCAGTTAATCTACCTTCATCTAATACTTGTAATAAGATATTAAAGGTGTCTGGATGCGCTTTTTCAATTTCATCTAATAATACAACCGAATAGGGTTTACGTCTAACCGCTTCGGTTAATTGTCCGCCTTCATCATAACCAACATATCCTGGAGGTGCTCCAACTAATCGACTTACACTATGACTTTCTTGATATTCACTCATATCAATTCTAGTCATTGCATTTTCATCATCAAACAAGTATTCTGCTAAAGCTTTTGCTAATTCAGTTTTACCAACACCTGTGGTTCCTAAGAATAAAAAGGTGCCTACAGGTTTATCTGGATTTTGTAAACCAGCTCTAGAGCGTCTTACAGCATCACTAACAGCTACTATAGCCTCTTCTTGTCCAACAACACGTTTGTGTAGTTCATCTTCTAATTTTAGAAGTTTTTCACGATCACTCTGTAACATTTTTGTTACTGGAATACCTGTCCATTTTGCAACGACTTCAGCAATATCTTCATAAGTGACTTCCTCTTTAATCAGAGGGCTTTCGCTTTGATTATCTTGTAAATCTTTCTGAAATGCTTCTAAATGTTCTTGAGCTTCTTTTATTTTTCCGTAACGAATTTCAGCCACTTTACCATAATCACCTTCACGTTCAGCACGTTCGGCTTCAAGTTTGTAGTCTTCAATATTGGATTTTGCTGTTTGAATGTTATCAACCACTTCTTTTTCGCTTTTCCACTTGGCATTAAGTTCGTTGCGCTCTTCTTTTAAATTTGCTAAATCAGCACGAAGCGATTTCAGTTTTACTTCATCTTTTTCACGTTTTATAGCTTCAATCTCAATTTCGATTTGCATAACCTTTCTATCTAGCACATCTAATTCTTCTGGTTTTGAATTGATTTCCATGCGCAATTTTGAAGCAGCTTCATCCATTAAATCAATTGCTTTGTCTGGAAGAAAACGATTCGTAATATAGCGTTCTGACAATTCTACAGCACCAATAATAGCTTCGTCTTTAATTCGAACTTTATGATGTGTTTCATACTTTTCTTTAATTCCTCTTAAGATTGAAATAGCACTTTCAGTATCTGGTTCATTAACCATTACTTTTTGGAAACGACGTTCGAGTGCTTTATCCTTTTCAAAATATTTTTGATATTCATCAAGTGTAGTTGCACCAATAGCACGAAGTTCTCCTCGAGCTAATGCTGGTTTTAAAATATTTGCAGCATCCATTGCACCTTGTCCACCTCCAGCACCAACAAGCGTGTGAATTTCGTCTATAAACAAGACAATATCCCCATTACTTTCGGTAACCTCTTTGATGACGGCTTTTAAACGCTCTTCAAATTCACCTTTAAATTTTGCTCCAGCAATCAATGCACCCATATCTAATGCATAGATTTGTTTGTCGATGAGGTTTTCTGGAATATCGCCATCAACAATACGGTGAGCTAAACCTTCCGCAATTGCTGTTTTACCTGTTCCAGGTTCTCCAACTAAAATTGGGTTGTTCTTAGTTCGTCGTGTCAAAATTTGAAGAATTCGTCTGATTTCTTCATCACGACCAATTACAGGATCTAGTTTGCCATCTTTTGCTAATTGGTTTAAATTCTTTGCGTATTTGTTAAGCGAATTGTAGGTTTCTTCTTGACTTTGAGATGTAACTCTATCGCCTTTACGGAGCTCTTCAATTGCTGCAGTTAAGCCTTTTTCAGTAACTCCTTGATCTTTTAGCATTTGAGCTATTTTGCTCTTAGATTTAAACACAGCAAGGATTAAGTGCTCCACTGACACATAATCATCATTCATTTTTTTAGCGATGATTGATGCTTCGTTTAAAGCTTTGCTAGCATCTCTTGAAATATTTAATTCTCCACCTGAAACTTTAGCAAAACTTTCAAGTTGTTTATCTAAAGCAAGTTTTAAAACGTCTATATTAACGTTCAATTTCTTTAGTATAAATGGCAATACGTTTTCATCAACTTCGAAAATGGCTTTAATGATATGTTCATTTTCTATTTGTTGATGTTCCAAGCTTTGAGCAAGTTGTTGAGCTTGCTGGATTGCCTCCTGAGATTTTATGGTATAATTATTAAAATTCATATATCTATAATAGTTTTTTTATTAGTATTTTACGATAGCATTATGTCAATAACCTTACCAATCGTAAAACGTTTAAAATAAACGACAAAATGACTGATTTAGTGTGTGTTGACGTGACTTTTAGTCAGTTTGTAAGATTAAAATAAAGATACGACTTATACCAATAGTATTAATAATGAGTTTCCTGTTTTGATGGGAGCTGCAAACAAGTTATCGATGGGATTTTTAAAAAACATGTTCGGTTCGTCTGAACCAAAGGAAGAAAAGTTGCTGCCTTGGCAACCTTTAACAAATATGTCTCAATTAGACGACATAATAGAGCGTTCTAAATCTAAAACACAAGTAGTCTTTAAGCACTCTACGCGTTGTGGTATTAGTAGTATGGTCATGAATCAATTCGTGAGTATGTATGATATAGATGCTAATTTAGATTTGTACTATTTAGATTTATTGAGCCATCGCGATGTGTCTAATGAAATAGGATATAAATTTCAAGTGATGCATCAATCACCACAACTTCTTATTATAAAAAACGGAACAACCGTTGCTCATGCTTCTCATGGAGCAATTAATGAGATAGATTTGAATAGGTTTCTCTAAAATATACGACATTCTACGTATTTACATGACCGTCTCTAAGTTGTAGTTTTATACAATAATTTAAAATAGAGAAATCATGCGAAAAATTACACTTTTATTCCTATTTATTTGTCACTTGATTGCTGAAGCACAAGTACAACTTGTTAAAGATATATATAACTCTACTGGCAATAGTGTTAATTCGAATGCTAATAATGTATATAATGATGATGGTTTTGTTGCCGCAAACAATGGTATTTTAGGTTCAGAGCTATATGTGATTAACAATTCTAATTCTGCAATTACTTTCATTAAAGACATTCGAATTGGATGTGAATCAAGTACTCCAAGTAATTTTGTTAAACTAACTAATGGTTTATCAGTTTTTGTTGCTGATGATGGTATTATAGGTAAAGAACTTTGGGTTACTGATGGTACAGAAAATGGTACTCAAGTTTTAAAGGATATTAGATTAGCTTCATCTTCAAGTAATCCAAATGATTTTCTTTTGTATAATGATATATTATACTTTTCTGCAAATGATGGTATTAATGGTCAAGAATTGTGGCAAACGGATGGTACAATTGAAGGTACACTAATGCTCAAGGATGTATATAATGGCTCTTCTAATGGATTTGTTAGGTATCTAACGCTTTATAATAATGAAATCTATTTTTCTGCTAATTCTTCATCGGGAACAGAACTTTGGAAAAGCGATGGAACAGAAGTTGGAACTGTTTTAGTGAAAGATATAAGAGCTGGAAGTTCTGGTAGTAACCCTTCAAATCTTAGAGAAAGCAATGGGTTACTTTTTTTTAGTGCTAATGATGGTTCTAATGGAACGGAACTATGGAAAAGTGATGGTACGTCTTCAGGAACAGCAATGGTAAAAAATATGACATCTGGAAGCGGAAGCTCTAGCATAAATTGGTTTACAAATGGAAATAGCACTTTGTTTTTTAATAAATCTGGCGACTTGTGGAAAAGTGATGGTACATCTTCAGGAACGGTTTTAGTTAAAGATATTAATGGCTCAACAAATTTTTCTTTGTTTTCAAATTTAAAAGCTTTTGGGAGTAACGTTTGTTTTTCTGCTAATGATGGAGTAAATGGTAATGAACTATGGCTAAGCGATGGAACTACAGCAGGAACAATAATGCTAAAGGATATTAATCCTAATGTAGAAAGCTCTAACCCAAGAGAACTCTATGTTTTTAACAACGTATTATTTTTTACAGCTGAAGATATAATTAACGGTAGTGAACTTTGGGTAACCGATGGTACTGAAATTGGTACAACATTGTTTAAAGATATTTTTGTTGGTAAAAGTAATAGTAGTCCTTCAAAACTTTTTGAACTTAATGGAGAATTAATTTTTTCAGCAGATAATGGCATTTCAGGAAATGAGTTATGGAAAACTGACGGAACAGTAATGGGAACTTTACTTATTTCAGATATAAATACAATTACAAAAAATAGCACACCAATCATTCACAATACCATTAATGGACATCTTTATTTTTCAGCTGTTGATGGCAATTTTAATGATGAGTTATGGAAAACAGATGGCACAGAATCAGGAACAATACGATTATTTGGAGCCGATAATTCTTTTGGAGATCGCTATATAACTTCAGTAGAAGAAATAAATGGAAGAATAGTATTTAATGCCAGACAGTTTCAAAATGATGATGAACTCTGGGTGAGTGATGGTAATGTAGATGACGCCGTTTTGTTAAAAGATATAAATCCTGGAGATTTGGCTGGAGCCTATGCGCCTTTAGTTAAATTTAATAACGAATTGTATTTTACAGGAAATGATGGAATTAATGGATTTGAGTTATGGAAAACTGATGGAACTGATTTAGGAACCGAAATGGTTAATGATATTACTGTTGGAAGTGGATCTTCACTAGCTAAACCAATTTTGGTTTTTAATAACGAACTTTATTTTAGTGCTGCAAGTACACTTTATAAATCCGATGGGACAGCTGGTGGAACTGTAGTTGTAAGTCCATCAAATAACTTAGCTTATCCTAGTGAATTAACAATTGTTAATGGAACGCTTTATTTTGTTGCAAATGATGGTGTTAATGGAGGAGAAGTATGGAAATCCGATGGAACAGACGCTGGTACTATGATGGTAAAAGATATAAGGTTAGGTAACATTTCTTCGTATCCAATATATTTAAAAGAAATGAATAATGAACTTTATTTTAGAGCAGATGATGGAACAGGAATAGAGTTATGGAAAACTGATGGAACAGAACTAGGCACAGTAATGGTTAAAAACATAAATACTTCTGGAGGTTTTAATGGTCTAAGTAGTTTACATGTTTATAATAATGAATTGTATTTTAATGCCAACGATGCTTCCAATAATTATGAGTTATGGAAATCCGATGGGACTGATAGTGGTACAGTAAAAGTTAAAGAAATTAATACTAATGGAAGCTCTAATGTCTCAGAAATGCAGGTGTTTGATGGTAAATTGCTATTTAGAGCTACAGATTCTGATAGTGATACTGAATTATGGATTACTGATGGAACAGAAAATGGAACACAACGTCTATTTGATATCTTTCTTGGAATAGAGAAAAGTAGTTTTCCTTCAGATTTAACAGTATTCAATAATGAATTGTATTTTGGAGCTACTGATGGTGTTTATGGTACAGAATTAAGAAAGCTTAATTCAACTACTTTAGAAACTAACGAATTTACTAAAGTAGATTTCACCCATAAACTATATCCAAATCCTGTAAACTCTTACTTTTCATTGAAAAAGAATAATTCAGAAATGATTAAAAGTGTAACGTTATATAATATTGAAGGAAAGAGGTTATTAAGTTTTTCAAATGAAGCCATTTTGAATAATCGTTATGACATTAGAAATTTATCTAACGGTATTTACCTAGTAGAAATAATAACTAATCAAGTAACAATTTCAAAACGCCTAATTAAAAATTAGTCGTTTTCACAAACAATAAAAACTCCATAACAACTTTTTGTTATGGAGTTTTTATAAATAACAGAATGAATTAGCTACTTCTTAATCTATAAGAATTGATGACTTTTTTCAATCTTAGTTTTAGGTCTTCACCAGTGTCATAAACCATCTGTGCATCTGTTGGAAAATAATGACGTCTTCTTTTTGTTAAATCAGCTTCTTTTCTGTTTAATGCTCTTTTGTCTCCTCTATAGGTCGCATAGATGTGTTCAAAGATGAATTCACTGTCAATTGGAAATACATCTAATATCTGGTTTAGTCTTAAATCAGTATAGACAACATTTGCTAAAACATGAGTTGATTTAAATTGATTGATTTCAAAGTATCTAGCTCTCACATTAATAATCTTGTCAACTTTCATCTTGTTTCCAAGGCTATCTGTTACAAAATTACCATCTCTATCTTTTTTAAATTCCCAACCATCAACAATCTTTTTTTGCTTTAGTTCTTGACGTCTATTAACCTGCTCAGGCGAAATATTAATTTGCTTTAACTGTAATTGCATAGCATAATCATAATTTATGTCTTGTGCTGGATCTGTATGGTATTCAGTCCAAAATTTATTTAATCCATACGTATTAAAGTTTAATAAATCTGCTTCTAATTGTTGAGGAATAATTTGATACGTCTGGTTTTCAATAGAAACCATTACATAATCTATTCCCTTTTGATGCGCTTCCATCATTAAGCTTCTGGTTTCTTCAAAATTTGGATTGATACGTTCTATATAACTGAAAATATCATAAGCTTTTCTTGCATTATACTTGTTTTCAGAATCTAAAAGACTAATACCTTCATCTATTAAATAATCCGAAGTTTTATATCTGTAATCAACAATTTCAGAAGTGTAATCATTGAAATTTAGATTCAGTGTTTTACCATTTATTTTTAAAGGCAATACACGCTTGATAGCATTTTGTCTTGCTTCTAAATCTAAAAAGGTTTCATAAATGGTTTTGAATAGCTCTGGATTTCCGTCCTTTTTAAGATGTTCAAGATCTTGTAGGTCTTCCTCTAATACTTTATAATAAGCATCTTCAAGCATGACAATGTAATCTTGCTTACGCTTTTTGTCTTTATTGTTTTCGAGTTTTCGTAACGCGTCATTGATTGCTAAGTCATAGTTGCCATGACTGATTGCTTTTTCAATTTGTTTCCTTCCGCTACATGATGTTAGTACCAGAAGAAGTACTGTTGTGAGTAGTAATTGCTTCATAATTCTGGATTTTAGTAATTGTTTCTATATAGAATCCAAATATGATGCCAAACAAAAAACTCGAAGACAAATCAATGATTCGTTTCGAGTTCTGTTTATTAAATAGTATTGTACTTATTTTTTCTTCTTCGAATTGTATATAGGTAGTAATTCTGTTGAAACTTCACCAAAACCAATTCTGGTATCATCCTTTTCACAGAATCCTCGCATGATCACTTTATCGTAATCATTGATGAATTTACGTTCAGTTCCATCTTTCATTTTGATTGGCTTTTCACCTCTCCAAGTGATCTCTAACATTGATCCATATGAATCTGGTGTTGGACCTGAAATCGTTCCGCTTCCCATCATATCACCAGAATTTACTGGACAACCATTAACAGTGTGATGTGTCAATTGCTGAGCCATGTTCCAATACATGTGCTTAAAGTTAGACTTACTAACTGTCGTTTCTTTAGCGCCTTTTGGTTTAATAGCGACTTCAAGATTGATATCAAAACTTTTCTTTCCTTTAAATTGAAGATACTCAAGTTGTGGTTTTAATGGTTTCGGACTTGCAACTCTAAATGGTTCAAGAGCGTCTAAAGTTACAATCCATGGCGACATACTAGACGCAAAACTTTTCGCTAAGAAAGGTCCTAATGGAACGTATTCCCATTTTTGAATATCTCTAGCTGACCAGTCATTAAATAGGACTAACCCAAAAATGTATTCTTCTGCCTCTTCAATAGGAATTGGCTCACCTAAATCATTAGCATCCGTTGTGATAAATGCCATTTCTAATTCGAAATCAATCAATTTTGAAGGACCGAAAACGGGTTTGTCACTTCCAGCAGGAAGCGTTTGTCCTTGTGGTCTGTGTATTGGTATTCCTGATGGAATGATAGAACTACTTCTTCCGTGATAACCCACAGGAATATGAAGCCAGTTTGGTAATAAAGCATTGTCAGGATCTCTAAACATTGTGCCAACATTTGTAGCATGTTCAATGCTCGAATAGAAATCTGTATAATCACCTATTTGTACAGGTAATTGCATTTCAATTTCATCCAATCTAAATAAAACAATTTCTTTATGTTTTGTGTTATTTTTTAAAGTCGTGTTATTACTATCAAATATTTCAGCAATACGATTACGCACTAAACGCCAAGTTTTTCTTCCATCTGCAATGAAATCATTAAGCGTATCTTGAAGAAAAATATCATCTGTTAAAGGGATTCCTTCAAAATAACCTAATTGGTGTAATGCACCAAGGTCAATCGCTGTATCTCCAATTCGAGTGCCAATTGTAATGATATCATCACGAGTTAAAAAAACACCGAATGGAATATTTTGTACAGGAAAATCAGAATTTTTCCCAACATGTAACCATGTGCTACGATCAGGATTATTTGCAGATAAAGGCATAGTCTTGAGTATTATTTTGTTATTATTTTCTATTCAAACGTACATATTTTTTTTTGTTTTAATTGCATAAATCCTTAAAAAATAGATTAAAAAGAATGTTAATAACCTGCTCATAAAATATTGAGTTAAACTGACTTTTTTAAAACCTTTTCATAAGATGATTTCTTATTTTTGATAAATTTTAATTCAAACATCACTTATGCAACGCGATCAACAAATCTTCGAACTTATAGAGGCTGAAAAACAAAGACAAATTAATGGATTAGAACTCATCGCTTCAGAAAATTTTGTTAGCGACCAAGTTATGGAAGCTGCAGGTTCTGTTTTAACTAACAAGTATGCCGAAGGTTATCCTGGAAAGCGTTATTATGGAGGTTGTGAAATTGTTGATGAAGTAGAACAACTTGCTATTGATAGAGCAAAGACCTTATTTGGTGCCGCTTATGCAAATGTTCAGCCACACTCTGGAAGTCAGGCTAATACTGCTGTTTTTGCAGCTTGTTTGAATCCAGGTGATAAAATATTAGGTTTTGATTTATCTCATGGTGGACATTTAACACATGGTTCTCCTGTTAATTTTTCAGGTAAATTATACAATCCAGTGTTTTATGGAGTAGAAGAAGAAACAGGAGTGCTTAATTACGATAAAATTCAAGAAATTGCTACTCGTGAGAAACCTCAATTAATTATTGCTGGTGCATCTGCATACTCTCGAGATATTGATTTTGAACGTTTTCGTAAGATTGCAGATAGTGTGAATGCGTTGTTATTTGCAGATATTTCTCATCCATCTGGACTGATTGCTAAAGGGATTTTAAATGACCCAATACCGCATTGTCATGTTGTAACAACGACAACTCACAAAACATTACGTGGACCAAGAGGAGGTTTGATTTTAATGGGTCAAGATTTTGATAACCCATTTGGATTAAAATTGAAAAACGGAAACCTTAAAAAAATGTCATCTCTATTTAATTCTGCAGTATTTCCTGGAAATCAAGGAGGACCATTAGAGCATATTATTGCCGCTAAAGCCATTGCATTTGGTGAAGCATTGACAGAGGATTTTATGCACTATATGTTACAAGTTAAAGCTAATGCAGATGCTATGGCTAAAGCTTTTGTAAATAGAGGATACCATATTATTTCTGGAGGAACAGACAATCACATGATGCTTATTGATTTACGAAATAAAGATATCACTGGGAAAGCAGCTGAAGAAGCGCTTGGGAAAGCTGATATTACAGTGAATAAAAACATGGTGCCATTTGATGATAAAAGTCCGTTTGTCACTTCAGGTATTCGTATTGGTACTGCAGCTGTAACGACAAGAGGTTTAAAGGAAAGTGATATGGAAGCTATTGTTGATTTTATTGACGATGCCATTATAAACCATGAAAACGAAGTGAAACTTGAAGCTATTGCAGAACATGTTAATGCTATGATGAGCGACAAACCTTTATTTTCATAGTAATTATAATAGTTGTGATTCTTAATTTAGTTCGGCATCACCTATTATTTAATAAAAAAGAAACCCTTTCTTCCGAAACTTCGGATAAAAGGGTTTCTTTATTTTTATGATTGTCAGTTATTTTTAAGTCAGAATAATAAAGTTTGTTTTAGTCATCAGAAGGGACAAACTGATAAGCTCCTAAATCTGAAGCGAATTCTGGTGTAACGGGTCTTTGAACACCCAAAATATCAAAAAGAACTTCATTAGTAAAAATGGAATTGCCTTTCCCTCGTGCTTGTGAACTTTCATCAAGTCTCAAATCATTTTCAAAGGGTGATTTGAACGCTGGGTTTTGATTTAATGTAATGCGTTCAAAATTGATACCATCATTAAAATTAAACGGATTTTGATTCACTTGAAAACGAATCAAACAATCAGTAAATTTAAAGATCAAATCGCTTTCAGAAACACCAGAAACATCAATTTCTGCATTATCATTTCCATAGATAATACAATTGTTGAAATTAGCTTCCTCAAGATCATTTGGCGTTATTGAATTATCTGCGTTTATAACAAAGTTGTTCAGTAAAACTGAAGGAAATTGCCTGAAACTCGTATTCCAGTAATTTGCGAATGTACAATGCGTAAAATTATATTTCCCACCTATTGTTCCTGCAAAAGAAGATTGTCCAGAATTATTAATAACAAGATTTTCTCCTCTAACAGATGAGGCTCTTGCCAATATTCCAAAATTACTAGAATTGTAAATTTGTGAGTTGGTAATTGTTAATTTATCGTTTGGAGCATCTTGATTTAACTCACATAAAACTCCAATAGTACTGTTTTTTATGGTTGCATAATTAATTTCGTTATTTACACTTCCGTCAAACAAATAAATTGTAGACCATTGTCCAGGAATATCTTCATAAAGGGGTTCTAAACGATCGCCTTCAAAAATTACTTCATTTTCTAAAAGTTCCTGGTCATCACTTAAAGCACCATTAACTTTTAAAGATGCATTATTAGTCACTAACAATCCAGAGTTGGCATGAAAATGTACACGAGCTCCAGCTTCAATAGTGAGCACATCACCTTCATCAACAGCTGCAAAACCATAAATAACATAAGGTTTTTCATTGGTAAACGTTAATTCATCATCTTCAAGAAAACGGCCTTGAAGGGTGGTTTCATCTGGCAAGCCATCACCATCAACATCAAAAATTAATGTTTCAATTATATTGGTTGTGTTATCTCTATCTGGAAATATAAATATGGCATCTTTAATAAGTGTTACTAGTTCTACTTTTTGAAGATTATTACCAGAATCAAATTCGATAGCATCAGTATCTAAAAATTGCAGTTCAGATAATGGGCTTCCATTAGTGTTATAAGTCGTTTCAACAAAAATGAATAGGCTATCTTTTGCTAAAAGTTCAACATTTTCAAAAACTTTTCCAGCCATTCCATCTACATTTAATCTGTAATTAGAATTTTCGCCTTGAGATAGGCGCAGAGTTGGTATTGAAATATCATCATCACTTCTGTTGTAGACTTTCAAATTATAAGTGCTTGAACCAATATCGGCAAAAACTGTATCAAGATAAATCGTGTCTTTCGAAAAAGAAAGATCTCCATTACTTGGAGAAAAATCAAAATCTTTTCGACAAGAACTCCAAAATATTAGAATTGTAATGGTGAGTAGAAAGTATAATATTCTTTTCATAACTATTTTAATGTCTTCTGCGGTTGAGTGAGATAACTAAAGCGCATTATGCGCCTAAAAATATAACTTTTGTAGTCAATTTGTAGTATAAAAACCAAAATTTAGGGTAAATAGTATAATTTAATTGTCTTTTTTTGATTCCTCAATAATCTTTTGATATTCCTGACTACAAATAACGAGTTCTTCTAGTAAATCGACTTGTTTGTTTTTAGCCAATAATTTTGAATCAATCTCTTTAGCATCACAATAGTCAAAAAATAGAGATTGATATTCTTTTGGAATGTTTAAATCGAAAGCTAATAAAGCCTCATTAAAAAAACGATCTTTTTGAAAAAGTGCACTAAAATCCTTGTACGTAATTGGAACTATTGGTTCTTTAACTGGTTTTTTATTCTTGAAAAGTCGTCCAATCATACCAGCAATAGCGATAAAGTCCATATTTCCTTTGGGTTGTACTCCGTATTTATATGGATGTCGTTTAATATCTTCTTTAATTTGATTATTTATTTGTGTCTCCAATTTAATAGAATCAAATTTCTTTTCACGCTCATCTCTTAATAGGATAGCATCAAGTTCGTTAATGGCTTTCTTAACTTCAATTATGACAATGTGGTTGAAATCTTTCTCTTTAATCTCTTTAAATATTTTCGTGTGAAAAAGAGAACTTATATATAGTGTGTCTTTTACTTTCGCTTTAATTTTAAAATCACCTTTGTCATTGGTATAAGTCATTATGTTTTGAGTAACATTAACAACCAAAGCGCCTTTAACAGTTGTTTCTGCATCGTAAACTTTTCCATTAATAGTTTGTGCTAAAATAGAAATTGGTAAGAGTAGTAATATGAGAAGAATTCGCCTTTTCACGAATGCATATAAATTGGTTTGGTATTCAAATTAAGAAAAATTGAATGACAACAAATGCAAGATTATGATACTTTAACACTGATTTTAATTGAATTTATTGAAATAAATCAATGATTTCCTGAGTAATACGAGTTGGTTTGTGTGTGTCATGAGACATTAAACACCAAATGGTTTCTGACGAACTTAATAGCTTAGTTGTCTTTTGATTGTAGATTTCAACAATACGAGTTGATCTAAGACCTTCAGCTTTAGTTACAAACGTTTTTAATAATAAGTTATCACCTAAAACGGCTTCGGCTTTATATTGAATGTGATGACTTAACATCACCCAATAATAGGTGTCTCTTATATAATCTGAGGTGTTATCAATCCAGTTTTCTTCGGCAATATCTTGAACCCATTGAACGTACCTAACGTTATTTACATGATTACGTGCGTCTAAATCTTCTGTTGAAACGGTAATTTTCTTTTCGAATATTAACATGTATAATGGAATTAGATCATGAGTTAAAAATAAAGATTATTTAGTACTCCTAAAAATATTAGTGATGCCATATAAAAAATTTCCAATATTTGTACGTTCAATCTCCCCATTTCTAATTTGTAGACGTTTTATTCTTCTTTCTTTTCTTCTTTTTTTAGCTTCACATTTATCATAATAACTTACATCAGAATAGCCAGCAATAACTTGTTCCATACATACAGAAATATCTTCTTCTAAGTTGATAGCTATGTTATCCTGCTTAGAAATAATATACTCTTTGCTCTTCATGCTAATAAAGGAAAAGACTAATATGTCTCCTGTATTCACTCTTATACTGAATTCACCATCAAAGTCTGTTTGAACTCCTTTGGATGTCCTTTTTATTATAATATTTACTCCAGGGAGTGGTAGTCCTTCTGAAGCAGATGTTACGGTTCCATAAATTAGCTTTTCGTTATCGGTTTTAGAAACGATTCCACAATTAAGATTACCTTGAAGAGACTTATTTATTTTAGTAGAAACTGGTTGTTCTTGAGCTTTGATATTTTGAGTTCCAATGCTTAAAAATGTAAATAGGGTAGATGCAACAAAAGATAAGTAACTGCTTTTTTCTTTTCTGCTTAATACAAGTTCCCTGTTTAATTGTGTGGTTTTAAAACGACCACAGACTTTGCCTTCAGCTTTAAAAGTCTTTACAATGGTTTCGTCTGTTTTATTCGTAAAATCGAAAACGGTTTTTTTGCAAAGTGAACAATGACGACCTTTTTCTTCTGGTGTCATTTTAGACCAATCTTCATGGCAAGGTTCTGGAATATTGATGTGTATTGAAGTTCTCATGGTTCAAAGAACCTAAAGAATAATAAAATTTAAAATGAAGAATGAGTAAACAGGTTATTTGAATTAGTAAAGGCTACTTTTCAAATACTTCAACCTCAAATAATTTGTCCCAACGTTTACCTGTGACGAAAATAGTTTTGGTATCTGGATTATATGCAATCCCGTTTAGAACATCTAAACCTTGATGTTGTGTTACCAACTTTCGTAAAGGTGAAAAGTCAATGACACCTTCAACAGCACCATTTTTTGAATTAATAATTGCAACACCATTTTTTTGGTAACGATTAGCGTAGATTTTCCCGTTAATCCATTCCATTTCGTTAATGCCTATAATTTTACCTTTATTAGTATAAACCTGAAGTTTAGAATCTTCAGTAAGTGTTTGCGGATTTAACAACCAAATGTTTTCTGTACCATCAGACTTGTAAAGCGTTGTTCCATTATTACAAATTCCCCAACCTTCTTTACTTTGTCCATATTTAAAACTACTGGTTTTTTCAAATGTATCAGCATTATAGACAAACCCTGTATTTTCTCTCCATGTCAATTGGTAGATATTATTGTCTAGAATAGTTAATCCTTCACCAAAATATTGTTGCGTTAAATCTATATTTTTTAGGACTTCAGCAGTTTTATAGTCTACTTTTCTAAGTTTAGATTCTCCATATTGACCAGTACTTTCATATAACTCGCCATTATGAAATTCTAATCCTTGTGTATATGATGTGATATCGTGTGGATACTCGTTAACAATTCTATAGCCATATAATTTAGGCAGTTGATTGTTAAGAATTGTGATTTTTGTAGACACTTCTTCTTTTGTATTACCATAATCTACTGTGGCAATAATTGTCTGAATTCCTAGTTTTTGACTATTTAAATCAAAAGACTCATTTATTGATTCTCCATTTAGTTTGTAGTTTATAGAAGAAATGTCAACGTTGTTTGGATTGTTAACTGAAAGTTTAATGGTTTCTCCAAGTATGGCAACATTATCTTTTGCATTTGTGCTAATCGAAAAGTTATTTTTTACAGGTTCAGAATTTCCGCAGTTGATTAATAAAAGGGATAATGCTATGAGAATGAAAGATTTAAATACCGACATTTTTTATCAAATTTTAATGCAAGTTATTTAATAAAATTCGGTTTAAAAAATCATTGCAGAAGTATTAAAAG
>OJDV01000309.1_pt1 | contig 17998 bp, 12 predicted proteins | sample 1592911 | NCBI WGS metagenome assembly OJDV01 (sample SAMN05416860, study PRJEB24817) | seawater metagenome | isolation source: Sea water | place: Canada:Atlantic | collected 2013-11 | reverse complement strand
GATTTCTGCCTGTCTCGTGGGCTCGGAGATGTGTATAAGAGACAGCCTATATACACTATACCCTATTCCGAATTAGATTATAGCATATATAGGGGTTTAAATAATTTATCAATCATTCAAAACCGTTTCTAAAAATAATGGCTGGAACGTATTCGTATGCACCCGCATCAAATGTACCAAATGCATTGTTGACACTCGGCATATCAAAGCCTCTTAATACATTGTTAAAGTCACTAAATCCTGCAGGAAACGCAGTGTCATTGCAAAAATCAATCGCATCTGATGCAAGTGACGGCCTATAATCTTCCATGGCTGCGTTGATAAATAATGGGTCATTTGTCAATATTGCTCCAATGTTGCCACTCAACGAAGTTGACTCATGAACAATTGAACAATCAATTTGCGCCAAGGTTGGTCCGTTAAAATTATATATTTGACCGGTATCCCAAATGATGCTGTTAAACACATTAAGAGATTGGCTGCCGTTTATGTTATTAACAGTAAAAATATGCTCAGGTTTATTATTGACGACGGTATTATAAATAAAGTCAACTTGAGATGTTTGGCCAATGACATTACCAATGTAAAACAACGCTGCGGCAGTACCTTGACTTGAAATGGATGTGTTGTTTCTAATAAGGTTGCCTTCTAAACGTAAACTCGCTGAATCATTTACCACAAAACCACTGACCAATATTGATCGGTTTCTATTGATATCAGTTTGTGATATAGAGACACTGGCACCATCACTGAAATAACCAGCGCCTCCCTCAGCACTAATAAATTGTACATTATTAGCTTTGATTTGTGAACAAGGTTCAAGGCCACTGTATTGGCAACCTGTTATTGCTTGACTCATTACTAATGAAGCCTGATCTGTAACCACCATGGCTGCACCATGATTATCAGATCCATTTCCAAATATTCGAGTATTTATTAAATTTGCTGAAGTATTTTCTCCGGTCACATAAAGCCCGCCTCCGCCCAGCTCATTGTTTTCAAATGCACTATTGGCAAATATCTGTGCTGGTGCTACATCACCTCCTTCGATATTTATTTCCGAACCTGATTGTATATATATACCTCCTCCTTTATTGGCTTCATTGTACGCAACTCCAAAGTAAACTCGACCATCTACAACTTCTCCACTGAAATTGGTGATATCACAACCATTCCCCCCAAACAAACCACCTCCATTAAATGTGGCATCGTTGTTATTAACAGTAGATTTGGCATCAATATTTAAATGAGCACCATTAGAACAATAAATTCCCCCACCATAACCTGATGCTTCATTGTCATAAACTTCGGTATTTTCTAGGCTTAATATAGCCTCTTCACCGAACACGTGAAGTCCACCACCTTCATTACCATTGTTGTTATAAATAGTTGAATTTCGAATAATTACATTCGAGTTACCACTTACTTTAATACCACCGGCACCTGATGCTGAAGTGTTGTTTCCATCATAAATTTCAAAATTTTCTATAATCACAGTTGCAAGAATAACAAGGTCAACATTAATTTCAATCACTGTATTATTTAATGCATTCAACCCGCTCCACTTTGATTTTTGACTGCCTACTATATCAGCCTGGGCTGTCAAACAATTGTCATATCCTCCTTTGAAAAATTTAAACTTTTCTATGACAAAATTATTGGTATGTACCTGCTCACTGGTCACCCTAATATCTAGGTCATTTGATTGATAAGCATCAAACAAATTGTTGTAAGTACATTCAGGCCCAACGCCTACAGTAACAAAAGCATTGACCAAATTGTTGATCATCATTAATAAAAACAGACTAAAGAATTTAAATTTGTGCATACATAACTCTATTTATTAAGAAAGTCATTGTTATACATTTTGAACTCTGAAAGAGCCTGAAAAAAATCTGAAACATTCTGAATTGAATAAAATTCTTGATTCAGCTCACAAATTTTACAGTTAAGATAAAAACCACTTTACACCAGTGATTCTAGTTAAATATAACTAAAATCCAGTGTAAACAAGGGTAGAATTAAAAGAACAGATAAACTTCTTTTTGATTAATCAGCTGAGAGAATTATTTCAAAATCTTTTCTAAATATTTATCAAGTTCATTAAGGTGATCTAGATTTGGCATTGTCTCTTTAGTAATATTTTGTAGGTGAGTATCAAAATCAAGCTTTTGTTGAAGGATTACGGCTTTATCAGTTTCATTGGCAATTCTAACAGCTGTTGATAAAAACAATTCATGTTCTATCAGCCAATTAGGATTGGTCAAATTTTTAATCGCCTCAAAAACTTGAGTCGCCTCTGACTCTCTTTCTAATTCTAAAGACGATAGTATCAATGCAATACCTGCAACTAGCTGAGATTTTTTATTCACATTATTACTATTCATTACACTTTTAGCAGTTGTATATGAGGCTATATAATCTTTTAAGTAAAACTCATTGACAGCCGTCCAAGCAATTGTATTGTATCGATCGGATTGACTTAGATTTAAACTAAGCAATTGATTAAAAATAGCTAATGCTTGTTTGTGTTTTTTAAGCTTTACCTTAAGGATTCCCAGATTTAATTCAGCCGTGTGTAAATGACCATCGCTGTTGAAGTGATTTTGCACATCAATGGCTTTTTGTAGGTATTTTTCAGCCAATATATTGTGTCCCAATGGGCTTAAAATATTGTAGATATAACTAAACCCTTGTTGAAAATTATTGGTGCTTGTTTGTGTCAGTGCATTTTTTAAAGTAAGGTTGGCCCATTTCATTGATTCTTTAAAATATCCACTATTCATGCTGTGAAGGGACAATGTTCCGGAAGAATACGAGATAAATTTTTCATTCCCTTGTTCTAATGCTAAATTTAAAGCCTTTTTAATAAATTCAATAGATTCATCGTCCTTATTTAATAAGGAGTAAATTTGATACAAGCTAGTTAAAGCATGCAGTTGCCCCACAATGTTATTTTCAAGAGTGGCTTCATTTAATAATTCATGAGATAAATCAGCAGCTTCCTGATATTGGTGAATGGAAATCAGATGTTCCGTTTTTAAATCTTTACTTAGAAAAATCCCATCTAAATGATTCAATGATTGATATATTAAACTGGCTTGAGATGCATATTCCAATAGTTTTTCTGGGTTAGATTGATAAAGACTTATTTTACCCAGCACATAATAACTATCAGCGATTACCAATGAATGATCTTCTTGCCCAGAGTTCACAACTAAATTGAGGGAATCAAGACTTTGTTTATAATTGCCTTGATGGTAGTATCTTTGACCTTTTAAGGCTGTCAGTGTGAGCTGATCAAAATCACTTAAAGACCTAGATTCTAAGGATAGCAATTCATCTTCGGCCTTGTTTGAATCAGATAACAATTGAGATTTAAGGGCCAAATAATCTTCGGATGACAATAAATCGATAGGACGGTTATACATCCAATTAATTAAAACAACCACACTAAATACAAATAAAAGAATAAAACTGGCTTTTAAAAATAATGATGGCTTCAATTTATTAGGTTTTACTCTAGAATTTGAATCAGATAAGCTTAGTTCTAGATCATTATCAACAATATGAATTTCAGGAGAAATCTTATAACCTTTACCATAAACATTTTTCAAAACATCATGATTAAAATGATGTGATTTAAAGATTTTCCTTATGTGTTGAATTATTTTGAATAAAGAATCATCACTAACTACTGCGCCTTCCCATAAAACATTGACCAGTAGATTTTTATCGATAGTCTGATTTTGAGAATTAAGAAAAAGATTGAATGCTTTTAATACCTTTTCTGTGCATTCAACTTTTTCATTATTAATGATCAGCAGGTCTTGATCGCATTCAATAATAATGTTTTCAATTTTATACAGCATAGGTAATGAGTTATAGATTAATTTTCATATAAAATATTAATCTTATAGGGGCAAATATAAATTGCAAGAAATATTACTTTTCGATGCTATTAATACATGGTAATAAACCGAAGAAATTAAAGGGGAACACTTTATTTAAAACTGACAACTATTATAAAAAGGATACTGACACCTTTGACTTATTAATTTCTGTGTGAGAAAGATGATTTAAATAATACTGTATGGTAGACTTTTAAAAAAACATCATGAGGGTATAAAATGAAAAAAATATTAACGGCTGTTTTATTATTGGCATGGTCAATTATAGCTATAGCAAAAGATATTCCTCCATGTCTTGAAGAATGGGAAAATTACGTTTCAGTGAATACAAAGACTCAAAAGGTAATAAAGGATTATGACCCCAAATATGATGAGTTAAGAACAGTGGTTGCAGGAACAAAATGGATTGAAGAGCGTTTGGGGAAAAATGGTGAGATAGTAACTAAAAACTACCTTTCAATTAACTCATCTGGGTGTGTAGGAAAATATGATCTTCAAGACATAAATGGAAATTATGAGAGTATTAAAGGAGCACTTGAAATAACCAGAGCAGAACATGACGGACGTATATATATTGGAACATTGACAGACGTTACAACTTCATTTAGTTTGTGTATTTCTGGAAGTGAAAATGAAGCTAAAAGCAGAAGTGCTATCAAAAATTGTAATGATTGGTCTGATAAGTATAGGCTACGTTATATAGGTCCCAATTAGCACACACTTTTATAATAAATTAAAATAATACCAGTTTTTTTCTTAAGATGAGCGTACTTTAAAAAATAACCTTTGAGCAAAGCTCAAAGGTTATTAAATAAATCAAATTGCACAATCTCATCTGCTTCAACGATTTTAGTCATTGGCAATGAGGGCAGTTCAGATTTTCAAGGGAGCCTGTAATTCATTGATGGATTTATATGTATACTGTCCCCTTTAACTTCTCAATTTTTCAATCTCTTTGGCTTCCTATAAATTCATATCAAAAAAAAGTACTACCTCATTTAAACCATGTCCAGAAAGTCTTAGTTTTGGTCCTTATTCTAATAACAGAAAACATAACATATCATTAAAATATCAATTAAGGATAAGTTCTACAATTTGAAATATAAGGAAACTAGATGCATGGATTAATCAGTTATTAAGTTAAATCAAAAATTGTGAGTTAGGCAATTTTAGATCTAGATGTTTCCTTGTGTTTTTCTAAAAAATTCAAGTGAGTGCAAACTAATATTTTATTTAACATTAGCTAAAACTCCTGAATACTGAGTCTCAATTTTGAGAATTTTTAATTAATTAAAGAGGTAAAAATCATGAAGAAATTTATTATAATAATGTTATTAATTTCTAGTCAATCAATATATGCAGGAGTCGGTGATGGATCAGGTGCAGAACCTGGTGTCGGAGATGGAACAGGTGCACAACCTGGTTTACTAGCTGGAATCATGCAACTCTGCACTGGGTTAAATTCAGACATAGAAAAACAAAATATTTGGCAAATGTGTGAAGTTATTAATATGACTGAGTCAAGTTCCGATGGAACTGGAGAACCTGCTGTAGATGAAGGTACTGGTCGGCCAACGTAGTTAATGATCAGGTAGAAACCCCTGATTAGGGGTTTCTACCTAAAGAAGAGTGATTAAATTTTGTGATTAACACCCTTATTAACTGGGTTTATTACTTGGTTTGTTTTTTAACACTTCCTGACTCTTATCTGTTGGCATTCCGCACAACCCAGCTCCGTTTTTGCCATCATCTGACTTATTGGCAACATTACATATTTCAGCACCTGAATTGTGGCTATCTTGCTTGCCACTGCCGATGCTTAGGCTGTTATTTGAGCTTGAGTTAGATTTCCTTAAATTACCAAAAAACTCTGTGTTTTCTTCTTTTTTGGTATTATCGAATTGTGTATTTTGAACTTTTGGTGATTCTGATTCTTTTTTCTCAATTTCATTTGTGGCAAATGCTGGTGTAAAAATAACAGTCGATATAATCAATAATATAAAGTTTTTCATAGAGATGGTGTTGAGTTTTTAAATTAAGACGAATTCTATCACAAATACATATGACATTACTGATCAAAAACACTATGTATTAAATCAATCCAAATAAAGTAACGTGCGGTTTATTGGTATTTAGTAACTACAAAGATAAGAGATTAAACTATTAAATTAATCTACCAAAATAAGCTCGGCTAACTCTTTTTTAGCAGAAATTCGAACTGTGATTAAAATATCAGCCTGATTAATGTCATTTAGATAATCAATTTTCTTGGAAACATCTCCTAGTATCACAAATAATTTCTCATTTAAATCATAAGACCAAAATTGGAACTCATCATTAATTCCATAAATAATATTATTTTTGGTTATGAATCGTTTGTCACTTCCTTGGCTGTCTAAAGATTCAATGAGTTGCTCTTCGATTGGACCTGGTTGCCAAAAGCGATCCATATGGTCAGTATAGATTAATTGACCATTTTCACTTTTGAGCCCCCAATTAATTTTCTTTTCAGTTATGATTCTAAACTCTGAGTTAGTCAGATTGAGCTCACCAAACGTATCCACCCCATTAATTCGTGCTAACAATAATGCCGTATTGTCTTCACTACTCCATTGGAAAAGTTGATCAACTCTGTGATCGAATGAAAATGATTTTTGATCTGAGTTCAGGTAGACCTGGCTGAGCATATAGTTAGCATTAACTAATATACTTTGTCCATCAGCAGCCCAATCAAGCCCATCAATATAAGTATCTATTGGAAAATGCGTGAGTTGCTGTGAGCCATTTCCATCAGTGATCCAAATTTGATTAGCACCTGATCGACCTGATACAAAAGCAATTAACTCACCATTTGGCTGATAAATGGCGTTCTCATCCCCAAGTGTTGATCGTTCTATTACTGAGTAACTGTTAATTTCCCTGGTTGGTGTTTGGTCCGATTGAATCTGGTTTAATTGAGGGTTCGAGATTTGTGAGAGAGATAACATCGCAATATCACTATCCCAATGGCCTTTTGTCATCAACATTCGTTTACCATCAGGGTGAAATATTGGTGACCCCATTGGTTCATCAAGTGGCAAACTAATATTAGTTATTTCGCCTTCATATGATAGAGTAAATAGTTGCCGACCCGTACTAAAAATAAGCCGTTCACTATTTGGCATAAAGTTTGGGTAAATAAATTTAAAATTTGGTATTTCTGGCGGATATTGTATTTGATGACTTGATAAAATCTGTCCATCAGGTCTTAGCAACTCAATATAATGCTGGCCATCATTGTGAATACTTGTCAATGCGATAACATCGTCTGTTACTGAATAGTCATAGTCAATTATGGTACCCTCATCGGGGGAGTATATTACCCTACTTATGTTATCCTCAATTGAATAACTGACTAACTTTTTGCGATCAGAATAATCCTGCAATAAAGCGACGTTATTATTATTCAACCATGTAGGTTTGGTTATTCTTGAATTTTTACACTCCATTATTACATTCGGTGATTGAGGAGTCTCAAGTGCTTTTTCAAAATCAAAACTTATCAATTTATAACAATCCTTCTGTGTAACGGGTTTGTTGCAATTTTCAGTTTCAATAAGTATCAGTTTCTTTCCATCTTTTGAAAAACTATGGCTACTGTAGGCCCCCCAATTTTTAGTGAGTTGAATTTCCTTCTGATTGTCGGTATTTTTTGCCCAAATAATACTTTGCATGCAGAACTCTTCTGAATAACGATTAAAAACTATATATTGACCATCAGGAGAATAAATACCTCCAAGTTCTTTTTTGTCAGTTGCAGTCAGAGCGCGTAACTCTCCAAAAGACAATTTAGAAGCTTGTGAGGAAGAAAAATACTTAACGCCAATAATTCCTAGAATAACAATTCCTGAGAAGATAGAAATCAGTAATAATGTGGAAAAACTCGACTTTGGTTTTTTGGGACTCTCAATCTCAAAATGGTTTACATGAGACGCTTGCTTTTCATCTTTTGTTTTTGAGTTGAGGGCATCTTCTTTTGATAACAAGTCTATGTTAGTTTGTGTTTTCGTATCAATAGTGTCCAGCCTCCGAACATCGCATTCCAGACTGTATCCTTGTTTAGCGTGTGTTTTGATATAAGCTTGAACTTTACCATCGTCACCCAGTGCTTTTCTTAATTGGGCTATGCACCTTTGTAAAGTGTTGGGTGATACGATTGTGTCTGGCCAAATTTCATCCAGCAATGCGTCTTGGCTAACCACCTTTCCTTGATTTTCTGCCAGATAGTTTAGAACCGCCATTGCTTTTGGGGCAATTGTCTGAGATTGATTATTTTGAGTGATTTGATTTCTGGATAAATCGATAAAAAAACCACCTATCCAATACTGTTTTGTCATATACCAAAAGTGAATCTAAATGAGAAGAAATATCTTAGCATAAACCCAGTGAGATTGATTATATAGTGAATTGATTTCTGGATAAATCAATAAAAAAACCGAATGCCAAAACTGTTTGTTCATATGCCACAGGACAAATATTGGTACTCTATTATGATCCTAAACGAAGTGTTTTATATTTTTATAAAAACGATCTCAATAGGTTTATGTGTTTAAGCAATTGATAAATATAGATTTTCTTATATAGTCAGCCAGAAGTCAGCTAGAAATCAGTAGAACTTCAGGTGTTTTATTTTAAATCAATTTAAACTTGGCTTTCTAAAATCAAACAAACATGTACCTTAATTAAAAGGTAACATTTTACCAAGAGAGAAATTATGAACATAAAAAATAATCTACTTTTAGCTTTTTTGCTTTTACTGCCTTTTCTAACTGTTCAGGCGAACGAGACAAGAGATTTAGTATTACCTAAAATACAAATTGTCCCTATTAAAGACTCTGGAGCAGATAGACAGTATGAGCTTTATATTAAGTTGCCTGAAGGATATACAAAGAATAAAAATAAAAGCTATCCTGTCATTTATTTTACTGATGCAGATACACACATCGAACTATTATCAGGTACTGAATTCTTGATGGAAGACGTTATTTTGGTTGGAATTTCCCATCAAACAGACCTCAATAAAGATTCAGGGTTACGTGACAGTAGAGCCAGAGATTATTCAATAAGCAAATCAAGCAACCCAGAACGTCAAGCGAAATATCAATTTGGCCAGGCCAGTATACATCTGACTTTTATTCGCAACGATGTCATTAAGTATATAGAAAGCAATTACCGAGCAGATCCGAGTAATCGTACCTATTTTGGCTTTTCCGCGGGTGGTTTATTTGGTGCTTACGCTTTAATGGCACAACCCGATTCTTTTAAAAATTACATCTTAGGTAGTCCATCGCTTTGGAGAGATATTCCGTTACTTTTTTCTCTTGAAAATGCTGCATTAAATACTAAAGATTTAGAGATTAATCTATTTATTACTTATGGAGAATTGGAAGAGGATTTAAGTGTGCATGTTGAGGAATTTATTGGCAAACTTAAAAATAAAAAATATGAAGCATTATCATCAATAAAGCACCTAGTGATCGAATCTTCTGGTCATAGCGACTCTTTTCCTATGGTTGGCGTGCGCAGCGTGAAGTGGTTATCAAACTTACAAAAATAAATGGATGAGTGATGTTATTGGTGTTTTCAATATAAGTTTAAGCCTATTGCTATCTATTTTAAACATGAATAAGTATTTCCAACTGTATATATACAACAATCAATTACATAATAATCGAATAAACAACTATGAATAAAAAATATAATTTCACAAACTTAATCGTCCTAGTGCTCTTAAGTATATTAAACAGTATAACTTTAGCAGGTGTCGAATTAAATACTGAGCTTGCTCCAGAAGCATCAACTATAGATACCCAGTACGGATATTGGGATATGTTTTATCTCGAAAAAGACTTTATTGATTCAAGTCCAGCTGATCGTAACGATTCCCTTGTTGTGGGTGAATTAGGCATAGATGGCGGTGATAAAAAAATGATTATGAATCTAGCTCAAGAAATCGTTGATAATAATGAGGGTAAGTTTGATAGCATACTGATTTCTCATCAAAACAAACTGATATTTGAATCTTATTATAGGAGAGGCCGTGTCGACTTACCTCATATGCAAGCCTCAGTTACAAAAGCTTATCTAACACTTGCTATTGGACGTGCGATTCAATTGGGGCATCTAACAATGAATGACCTACACAAACCAATTGTCAATTTCCTTAAAGACCTTGACTCAGATAAATTTGTAAATGGTGTTGAAAATATCACACTTCATAAAGCAATGACAATGCAGTCAGGCGTGCGTATTAGTGATGAGAGGTTTGCAATCATTAGAGAAGAAAGCCGTAAAATAAGAGGCTTTAATCACACTCAGGAGTTTTTACAACACAGTGAGGTCATTTTATCCAAATCACAAACATTTAAATATGATGCAATAGGCCCAAAATTAACCATGCATGTTCTTGATAGTATCGTTCCTGGATCTGCAAAAGACTTTATTAAGAATGAAGTCTTGACCAAAATTGGAATTAAAAATTACGATTGGATGAATGAAATCAATGGTTTGCCTAAAAGTGAGCAAGGTTCAAGTTTTACTTCTCGAGATATGATTAAGTTCGGCCAACTCGTTATGAATAAAGGCCAATGGAGGAATGAACAACTCATTTCAGAAGCCTATATTAACCAAGCTACTAACGGAATAACTAATCCTACTGAAGATTGGATACCCGATAACTATTTATATGGTTACTTTTGGTATAAAACTGATATGAAAGTCGGCAATAACAACTATACGGTTAACTTTGCTTGGGGTGCTGGAGAACAATATATTTTAACCATCGAAAAACTTGATTTGGTTGTTACATTTACTTCTAACATTCGTGAAAACGCTACAATGCAAATATTAAAAGAAAGAATCCTTCCAGCATTTGTTAATCTTAAATAAGGAAAAAATCATGAAAAATATTTACTCTTCAACATGTCTGCTACTTTCTCTGTTGATTATGAACAGCGGATGTGAAGCTAAATCACCATCTTATCACATTGCTTATTCTTCACATGAATCTGGCCATGCTGAAATATACCTTACTGATAATGAAGCAAAATCAGAAATACAAATTACAAATTTTGCCGGTGGAAACGGCTATTCAGCATGGTCGCCAAATGGAGATCGTATCTCTTTTTATGCAAAATATGATGATAGAAAAACCTGGTCTATTCACACAATAAATAGTGATGGTACCAATAGACAGAGATTAACTCATGCAAAAAACAAATGGGATTATGGACCAGCTTGGTCACCTAATGGAGAAAAAATAGCTTTTGCACGTGAATACAAAGATACAAATAAAGTTTCGCAAACAGAAATCTGGATGATGAATTCAGATGGAAGTGAACAGACGCAAATAATACCACTGAGAGGTGGAGCTCCTGATTTTACACCAGATGGTCGAATCGTCTATAACTCAGAATACAAAGATAAAAAAAGTGAAATAAGCATTGTAGATGTTGATGGTAACAATATTATCCATTTAACTGATAATGAATTTGAAGAGTGGCACCCTGAGGTTTCACCTGATGGCAAGCACATAGCTTTTATGTCTGATAGAGATGGAAATTTTGAAGTTTATAGCATGAATATAGATGGTTCCAATCAAAAGCGGTTAACAAATAATGATGTTGATGATTGGTATCCGTCATGGTCTCCTGATGGCTCTCAACTAATTTTTGGATCAAAAACAGATGGGAAAAGAAATATTTATATGATGAATAAGGATGGCTCATCGGTTAAAAAAATTATATCAAATGCAGGACAAGCTGCATGGTTTCATAGTGAAAGTCTAGCACCGGAGGCCACAGACGCCGAAGTCAAGCTATCTTATAGAGACATTCCTTATCTAAAAAAAGCTTTTATCGATGCATCGCCAATTAATAGAAAAGATGATATTCTTGTGGGAGAATTAGGTATCGATGGTGGCAATAAGGACATGATTCTTAAGTTTGCAAATGAGATCGCCGATAACAAGCATGGCCCTCTCGACAGTTTACTTATTTCTCACAAAGGCAAGCTTCTGTTTGAGTCTTATTATTCACATGGTCGCATCAATTTGCCTCATTTTCAGGCATCTGCGACTAAAGTTTACACCAGTATGGCACTAGGCCGAGCTATCCAGATGGGTTATCTGACCATGGCTGATTTAGACCAACCTCTGATCAAGTTTCTTAAAGATCTCGACCCAACAAAATTTGTTGCAGGTGTAGAAAAGATCACACTTCATCAGGCGATGACTATGCGTTCTGGTATCCGTCTCAGTAAAGAAGATAAAGAAGAATTTCAAAAAAATCCTACTCAATTAAAAGGTCAAGGAGAAGTTCAAGCTTACTTCGAGCACAGCGCTCCTATTACCTTAGAATCTCAAAGGTTTTTATATCAAAACGATCCTATGCTTGTGATGCAAGTCATTGATGCTGTGGTACCGGGATCGGCTAAAGACTTTATTAAAAATGAGCTACTCGACAAATTAGGTATTACGAATTATGGTTGGCGAACTGACGTTAGTGGCCTGCCAAGATCGGGTTCAGGATCAAATATGACATCGCGTGATATGATCAAGTGGGGAACTTTGGCTATGAACAAAGGCAAATGGAATGGAGAACAGTTGGTTCCAGAAGTCTTTATCACCAAAGCAACCAGCAGGATAATCACTACTGGTGATGATGATGTCTATGGCGGTGGTAAAGATGTCTCTAATCAGGGGTATGGTTATTACTGGTGGTCAGCTGATTTAAAGCACAACTATAAAAGCTATTTCACTCAATCTGCTCAAGGCGGCGGTGGCCAATATATCATTCTGGTCAAGGAGCTTGATTTGATGGTTGTGGTTACTGATCAGGATAATGATAACAGTACTTTGCAAAAAACAGCAGAAAGGATTTTACCAGCTTTTATACAAGATAAATCTCCAGTTCTAGAAGGACCATATATTGGACAAAAGCCACCAGGCTTAATACCCAAATTATTTGCCCCCGATATTATACAAACTGAACATAGGGAAGCAGAGGCGGCAATTTCTCCAGACTTAAAGGAGTTCTATTTCCGCAGAAGAGGTGGAGAATATAAAAACAATACTTTGGTTGTCATTAAATATAAAGATGATCAATGGGTCGAATCTGTTGTGCCGCCTAGAGCTGGGGAGCCCTTTATTTCTCCAGATGGTAAGAATCTATATCTAGGAAACAAATACAGGGAACGAACCAACACTGGCTGGTCAGAAGTAAAAAGTCTTGGACCCATGTTTGACAGGAAAGATTGGGGTATAATGCGCATAACTGCATCAGCCAAGGGCACCTTTGTTTTTGACGATTATAAAAGCAACGATGTCATTCGCATATCAACGATCAAGGACGACAAGCATGAAGAACCAAAACTGTTTGGTAAGGAGATTAACACCGGAAAATGGACAGCCCACCCCTTCATTGCGCCAGATGAGTCCTACTTAATTTGGGACAGTGAGAGAGAAGGTGGGTATGGTGATCCTGATTTATATATTAGTTTCCGACAGAAAGATGATTCATGGGGCGCTGCAATTAATTTAGGAGATAAAATAAATACAAAATTCGCAGAAGCATATGGAAGCGTTTCACCAGATGGTAAGTATTTTTTCTTTCATCGAGGTTATGGAGGTGACACAGGAGATATATTTTGGGTGGATGCTCAGTTTATTGAAACCCTCAGGCCCAACTAAAAACATAATGTAAAAACGCAAATACTTTACTTACTTTGAAGTAATTTCCTTTTGCTTTTGTTTTGCTCTTGATCTTAATTGCTAATTCCTAATTGCTAAATATTAATTGCCATCATTCCCGCTAATGCGGGAACTCGATTTACAATACTGGACTCTTAATCACCATCATTTTGATTCTTGTCATTTCTTCCATTGAATATTGAATTCCGCCCATGCCAATGCCTGAAGCATCTCTGCCACCAAAAGGCATCCAATCGACTCTGAATGCTGTGTGATCATTGACCATAACTGCTGTGGCATTGAGTTTCTTGATGGTTTCAAGAGAAGTATTGAGGTTTTCTGTAAAGACGGCAGCTTGAAATGCCAGCGGCAAACCATTGGCTCTGGCGATGGCTTCATCCAGTGTTTGATAGGAATACACACAGACAACAGGACCAAAAATTTCTAATTGTGAAACATTGACATCTTCAGGAGGATTTAAAATAACTGTTGGCTCATAACAACTATCAGAGATGCGTTGACCACCACATAGAATTTGTGCACCACTGTCTCTGGCTTCATTGACCCATTCTTCAATTCGGTTGACTTCGCCATGTTGAATCAATGGCCCTACTTCGGTGTTTTTATCCATTTGATCACCAACGATTAACTGTTTGGCTTTATCAGCAATCAAGTTGGCCACTTTTTCACAAATGCTTTCATGAACATAAATCCGTTGAACAGAAACACAGACCTGTCCAGCATGATAAAAGCCACCTTTGACTAAACTGTCAATCATCGTTTCAATATTGGCATCGGCTGCTACAATAACAGGAGCTGCACCACCGTGTTCTAATGCGCTGCGTGTTCCTGGAGAAAGTTTTGAATTCAACCACCAACCTACTTTGCCTGATCCTATGAATGAAAAGAAATTAACTCTATCATCTTGAATAAATCGACTCGCATCATCGTTATTGACGATTAATGCTTGGCACCATCCTTCTGGTAATCCTGCCTGTTTTAATAGCTCAATAAACTTTAAACACGATAAAGGCGTTGAAGTGGCTGGTTTAATTATTACTGGACAACCCGCTGCTATGGCTGGAACTGTCTGATGTACTATTAAATTTAATGGGTGATTAAAAGCACTAACCGATGCCACCACACCAATGGGTTCTCTAATGGTAAATGCTAATCGGTTCTCTGAGGATGGTGTCAATCCCATTGGAATTTCTTTTCCTTTTAATTCTGAAATATGTTCTGCACCCAGTTTTACACCATTAATGGCCCGTAACACTTCAACTTTAGAATCTGCATACGGTTTCCCGCCTTCTGAAGCCGCTAACAAGGTTAATTCCTCAACCTGGCCATTCATTATTTCAATAAGTTTCTCTAATATTTCGACTTTTTTATGGGCAGCTAACCACTGATCTTGATCAGAAAATAGTCCATGGGCTTTATCCAAAGCCGCATCAACATCGGTGGTTGTGTTCATTGGGATTTCTTGCACCAAGCTGCCATCAAATGGATTGGTTACTTTAATTGTTTGCATAATACCTTCCTATAAAATACACGTTGTTTCTTTTAATAATTTATTCAAAATCACATGGTTCAAAGAATAATCTACAGGTACGTCAATTAAATGCACACCTTTTGAGTTTAAGGCAACATCCAATATCGCTTTGAAATTATCTACACTGTTGGGTCTGTGACCAACCGCCCCAAAACTTTCTGCATAAGCGACAAAATCTGGATTATTGTAGTCCAATCCAAAATTGTCAAAACCCATGCCTTCCTGTTTCCACTTGATCATTCCATAAGCATTATCATTAAGAATAATCACAACTAGATCCAGTTCCATACGAATGGCTGTTTCAAGTTCTTGAGAATTCATCATAAACCCACCATCGCCATTGACCGAAACCACTTTTTTATTTGGGTACAACTGTTTTGCTGCCATTGCCGAAGGCAGACCAGCTCCCATTGTTGCCAATGCATTATCTAACAACAATGTATTGGGCTGATAACACTCGTAGTTACGGGCAAACCAAATTTTGTAAACACCGTTATCAAGTGTAACTATGTCTTCACCCGATAACTTATCGCGCAGAATTTTTACCACTCTTTGCGGTAGAATTGGAAATCTATCATCGCCAAAATATTTGGTTGTGTGTGACAAAACTTCAGCTTTAACCCTTTCAAAATAACTATAATCCTTACCCGGAGGCATATCAATTCTATCGGTAATTTTTTGTATAGATCGGGTAATATCGCCAACCACATTTAATTGTGGGAAATAAACATCATCAATTTGTGCTGGGAAAAAATTTAAATGTATCACATCTTTTCCGCCTTTTTCCATGAAAAATGGTGGCTTTTCAATCACATCATGACCGACATTAATAATTAAATCAGATCGGTTTATCGCACAGTGTAAAAAATCATTGTCTGATAATGCAGCAGTACCTAGAAATTTTGCATGACGTTCATCAATCACGCCTTTGCCTAATTGAGTATTAAAAAAGTGTATGCCTGTTTTTTCTACAAATTTCAATAATGCAGGACCCGCTTGTTTGCGGTTAGCCCCTGCTCCAATCAATAACAATGGGCGTTCGGCTTCTTCAATCATATTTATGGCTGCAGAAATAGCAATGTCATCTGCATCAGGACGCCTATGACCCACCACATCAAACAATGTTGCATCGACTTGTTCATCGGCAATGTCTTCAGGCAATTCTAGATATACTGCTCCAGGTCTTTCTTCGATAGCTATTCTAAAAGCTTCACGTACCATAGCTGGCACACGGTTACCATCGACTATCTGCTCAGAATATTTTGATATTGGACGCATCAGATCAACAATGTCCACAATTTGAAAGCGTCCCTGTTTGCTTTTGCGAATGGGCTTTTGCCCAGCAATCATAACCATCGGCATCGCACCCAATTGCGCATAGGCAGCTGCGGTGACAAAATTAGTTGCCCCTGGCCCCAAAGTAGATAGACAAACCCCAGGTTTACCAGTCAAGCGACCAATGGTTGCTGCCATAAAGCCTGCCGCTTGTTCGTGTCTGGTTAATATGAGCTTTATTTTCGATCCTTTTAATGAGTTTAGAAAATCTAAATTTTCTTCTCCAGGTATTCCATAAATATACCTAATGCCTTCGTTTTCTAGTGCCTGAACCATTAAATCTGATGTTTTCATATTTTTCCCCTTTTATAATTTCTGGATAATAGAACCCCGAATTTATAATTATCTTACAGTACAAACGTGATAATGTGTAATTAACAATGTGTAATGTGCCATTATTTGAATTACAAACTCCATAAAGCTAAATATCTATAGAATCAATCTTATTTTATCCAACTCTATTTTTATAGACCTATCATGACATAGCGAAAAAACCTCAATTTTAAAACATTGTTACAATTTCTAAAATTTAAAAAATTTCTGCTAGAATGCTGTTTTTAATTACTCATAGGTAATCATCATGGATACAGAAAACATTGGAATCATAGAAACACTGAAACAAAACATTATGGGGTTTATCAATAACCCTGAGGCCATTCTTGCAATTTTGACTAAATTGGTCACAGCCATTCTCATTTATTGGATTGGTAAGAAAATAGCGAGAATCATATCTAATCTTGTTGCAAAATCATTGGAAAAGTCCAATGCTGATGAAATTTTAATAAACTTTTTAAAGAACTTTGTTTATTTTATCCTATTAGCAGCTGTCATAATCGCAGCACTGGGACAACTGGGTATTAAAACAACATCGTTACTTGGAATGCTAGCGGCTGCTGGTTTAGCTATTGGTTTGGCCTTAAAAGACTCGTTATCAAATTTTGCATCAGGAGTGATGATTGTTATCTTTAGGCCATTTAAATTGGGTGATTTGGTTGAAGTCGCAGGCCAAACAGGAAAAGTTGAAGAAATTAAAATATTCAGCACCTTTATTATCACAACAGACAATAAATTGGTCATTATTCCAAATGGACAAATCACTTCCGATCCTATCGTTAATCATTCTGCCAAGCCTGAAAGAAGAGTAGATATTGCCATGGGTGTTGGTTACGATGATGATCTCAAACAAGCCCGTAGCATCATGATGAAAGCCATGGAAGCTCACCCATTAGTGCTTGAAAACCCTGCCCCATCAATATTGATGACAGAATTAGCCGATAGTTCGGTTAATTTTTCTGTGCGTCCTTGGGCAAAGACTGAGGATTTCTGGACTGTTTATGGTGAATTACTTGAAACATTCAAAGTAGAACTAGAAGCCGGTGGATGTAATATCCCTTATCCACAAACCGATGTGCATTTGCATCAAGTTAAATAATCCTGTCTCTTATACACATCTGACGCTGCCGACGATCTACT
>OJDV01000308.1_pt1 | contig 18021 bp, 10 predicted proteins | sample 1592911 | NCBI WGS metagenome assembly OJDV01 (sample SAMN05416860, study PRJEB24817) | seawater metagenome | isolation source: Sea water | place: Canada:Atlantic | collected 2013-11 | reverse complement strand
ATCTACACAGAGTAGATCGTCGGCAGCGTCAGATGTGTATAAGAGACAGCTGGAATATCGCTTTTTTGGTATTTTGGAGGTGAAATGACAGTGATGTTTTTTTCAGTAGAAGAATTTACAATAACATTCTTGTGCTTTCGAACATAGTTTAAAGCTTCTTTGTAGGTGATTTCTAGTTTTCCTAAATAAAAACGTGCTCCATGTCTATTCATTACTTTTATGTGGCTAACACTATTTTTGGCATTGGGTTTAGGGAGATTTTTTTTCACAAAAGAACCTGTTTCCTTCTCAGGCTTTTCTAAATTTATAGGAGCTTTAGTAATATTTACTTTTGCTTGTTTCGAACTTGATTCAGTGATTAAAATATTAAGCTCACCATTATTCTTTAACAACCTAATGGCTTCATCAGAAGTAATTAATTTTCCTTCGGAATAAAACATTGCATCTTTTTTAGCCATTTCAATAACGTAATCTAAAGAAGATTTTGGAAGTTCTGGAGATGGAATATCGACAGTATTAGATATTGCATTTGGCTTGTTGTTATTAAATTCTGCTACAATTTCACCATCGCTATACACTTTGGTAATGTACTGTCCAGGAATAACATCTGTTGCGTTGACTTGATTTTCACTAATTAACTTTCCTTTTATAGAAATTTCGTACCCTTTTCGGTTATAGTATTTAGTGACGTTATTAATAGTAATATAATAATTAGGTTGCCCATTAATTTTAATGAATCCTGTTTTGACATGATTTCCTTCTACAACTGGAGTTGGAGAATTTTGGGTTTGAGTTTTGAGATATTCTTTTACTTTTAACCACTCATTCTCGTTAAGGGATTCTTTAAGTTGTTTCAAAACATCTTTAGGAGAAGTTACCTTTTCCTTTTGAGTAGTTGTCATTTTATTGTAGATGTCTTTTAAATATGCAATATTAGCTTTTCTGTTTTCTGAAACTGTTTGTATCCGTTTAGAAAGCCTTTTGTAAGTATAGATCGTGTCCATTTTTGGAGGAGGAGGACATTCTGGAAACGATTGTGCACCATTTTTTTGCTCGTCACTCATTAAGCCATATAGTGTTTCAAGACGCTCTATCTCTTTTCTCTTTATGATACGTTCTTCTTTTGGTTGTGCATTATAATGTTTCGCCAGTTTGTTGTATTCTGCTAATTGTTCTGGGGTTGCTGATACTTGTGTGTCATTTTGAATAATTGTAACAATAAAGTTTTTACTTAAGTAAGCTGCATCATTTTTGTGACGTTCATTTAAGTAAATATTAGAATATAGGTTTACTTGATTGAAATAATTACCATAATTGACAGCATTTTTTTCTAGTTTACTTTCATTAAACGAGCTAAAGTTAGAAGGTTTAAACGTGTCGAGTAAACGATTATTTATTTGTTTGCCGTCAGACCAAACACCATAAGTTTTAGAATCCTTCCAACGGTCTAAATCAGATTGGGTTGGTGATTTCTTTTTAATTTGTCCAATTGGAAGAAGTAGTCTGTCCTTTTCTTCTTGAGTTAGTTCAGGATACCTTTTTGTTGCAATTACGGTTCCGTTAGTGTCTTTAAATTTGAATATAGCATTTTGATAATAGGCATCTTTTTCAGGAGATGTATTGTCGACAGATTTTTGAAATGAAACTCCTAAAGATGTTTCCTTTATAACTTCTTTTTTCTGACTAAAACCATAAAGTGTACATGCAATTAATGGGACTAATAATAAACTTCTAAACCAAACTGATGTTTTTGATGTTTTTGTTTTCATAACTGTAAATCGTTTTTTGATTGATGAATAATTAATGGCATTTGCCAATTGAGGTTCGCTAGCACTTGATGAGAATGCTAATAATAATTGTTGATATGTTGATGGCTGAATTCCATTTTTTAAAACAGCTTGATCTGCTAGAAATTCATGATTAAGCTTGATGTCTTTTTTGAGTAAATAGATTAGCGGATTAAACCAAAGTATAATTTGTAAAAACTCTAATACAAGTACATCCAAGCTATGTTTTTGTTTGGCGTGTGTTTGTTCATGTAGGATTACTTCTTCAGGAATTTCTGAATTTTCAAATTTGTGTTTGTTTAAAAAGATATAACTAAAAAAAGTGTGTGGTGTTATCAGGTTTTTTACAAGCACATTGATGAAATTAGCTGTTTTAAATTTGGTATTATTCCTGATTCTTGAGATTATTCTGTAAAGGTTAAGGCAAAATTTGATTAGAAACAATAATGCTCCCAAAAGATATATACTCCATAATACAATTGGTAAATAATTGGTTTTTGGTATTACAACTGTTGCCTCAGGATAATAAATAGGATCCATTAATGGAGATTGAAAAGTTCCTAATACATATTCTGGGTCTACATACTCAGTGAAAGTAATAATAGGAATAACAAAGGCCAATCCAAGTGCTGTTAATAGATAAAAACGCTTAAAAGTATGTGCACTTGTGTTTTCTAAAGCCAATTTATAGAAGACCATAAAAATTGCAAGACAGGCAGTGGATTTCAAAAGATAAATCAACATGATTATTTATTTTTAATTTCGTTATCTATTAAGGTTTTTAAATCTTCTAATTCTTCTTTAGTCAGATTAGTTTCTTTAGTAAAAAAGGAGGCAAATTGACTGGCACTATCATCAAAAAATGTTTTGATAAGTGTATTGACATGCTTTGAGAAATAATCTTTTTTCTTAACTAATGGAATATACTCTCTGGATTTTCCGTAGAGCTTGTAAGCCACAAAACCTTTGTCTATCATGCGCTTTAAAAGTGTTGCAACTGTAGTTGTCGCTGGTTTTGGTTCTGGATAGGCATCAAGCAGATCTTTCATGAACGCTTTTTCTAATTTCCACAAATGTTGCATGAGTTGTTCTTCTGTTTTTGATAATTGCATTGCTCTACATGTTTAGAATTAACTCTACAAATGTAGAGTAAAAAAATTGATTTCCAAATTACTTCAACTCCTATTATACTAAAATCACTTATATTTGGTAAAAATTTAAAGAAAAATTGCCCACAATGAAGACCTTAAAAACTACTATTTTATGCCTTTTTTTATGCGCGTATAATTCTTACTCACAATCTATTCAAGATATTATTGATAAGGTTGATTTAAATATATTATCGTTAACACTTCAAGAATTTTCTGGAGAAGTAACTACAGTTGTCGATGGTAATACGGTTATTATAATAAATAGACAACAAGCAAGCAATGATTTAGCTGGAGATTATTTAGTTCAAAAATTTGAGCAGTTGGATAATATTACCATTACAGATCAATCTTTCAATTCTAACGGAAGAAATATTATTGCTACTCAATTAGGGAAAACTAATCCTCAGGACATCTATATTATTTGTGGCCATTATGATTCTGTAGCAGATTATTGCTCAGATGACAATGCTACTGGAACAACAGCTGTCTTAGAAGCGGCAAGAATTTTATCAACCCAATGTCTAGATAATACTATTGTATATGCACTTTGGGATGAAGAGGAAATTGGTTTAAGAGGTTCTGCTTTTTATGCCGCACAAGCCGCTGGTAATGGCGACAACATCTTAGGTGTTTTAAATATGGATATGATTGGTTATGATAGTGATGCTCCAGGAACGGCAGGAGATAATCAATTTGATATTGATGTTAGAGATTTCGCAGGTTCTATAGCAATGAAAGATGATATTATTACCGTGTTGAATAGTTATACTTTTGACTTGAGTGTTATTGAGGTTAATCCTGGAACTTTTTCAAGTGATCACTCTAGTTTTTGGGGCAATGGTTACTCTGCTGTGTTGTTAGGAGAATCTTGGGAAACTAATGATGAAACACCTTTTTATCATTCTTCTGGAGATCGTTTTAGTACTTTAGATTTGCCTTATTTTTACGAGTTGACTAAATTAACTACAGCTTATATGGCAACAGTAGGAGGATTAGTTAATGTTGATAATAATGTAACACAAACACTTACAACGTTAACAGCAGATCAAACTTCTGCATCATACCAATGGATTAATTGTACTACTAATGCTTCAATTTCTGGAGCTACTTCTCAATCTTATATACCATCAGTCAGCGGAAACTATGCTGTTGAAATCACTTCTGGAACTTGCACTGAAATCAGTAATTGTATAATATTTGATACATTAGGATTAGATAATTTTTTAGCTTCGGAAGTTAAAGTGTTTCCTAATCCAGTAAAGGCAAACCTAAATGTTGAAATTACTGATAATAATGAAACTATTGCTTTAGACTTATTTGATGTGTCTGGGAAATTGGTATTGCAAAAGAGTATTACTAACGACACTAGTTCATTACATATGAAAAACTTGCCTCAAGGTATTTATTTCTTAAAAGTGTCATCTTCAAAAAAAACGGGAACATATAAAGTCGTAAAAGAGTAGTAATAGTTACTTACTCAATTCCGTAAAGTATTTATAAAATAAAGGGATAGTTTCTATTCCTTTTAAATAGTTCCAAACACCAAAATGTTCATTAGGAGAATGTATAGCATCACTATTTAATCCAAAGCCCATTAAAATGGTTTTACTTTTTAATTCTTGTTCAAAAAGAGCAACAATAGGAATACTTCCTCCACTGCGTTGTGGAATTGGAGTTCTACCAAATGTGTCCTGATACGCTTTTGAAGCGGCTTTATAGCCTAAACTATCAATAGGTGTAACATAACCTTGTCCGCCATGATGAGGCTTCACTTTAACTCTTACACCTGCTGGAGCGATACTTTTAAAATGAGTTTCAAAAAGGTCTGTAATTTCTTCCCATTCTTGATGAGGAACTAATCGCATAGATATTTTTGCATAAGCTTTACTCGCAATAACAGTTTTCGCACCTTCACCAATATATCCTCCCCAAATTCCGTTAACATCTAGCGTAGGTCTTATAGAATTTCGTTCATTTGTTGTATAACCTTTTTCGCCATAAACAGCCTCGATATCTATTGAGTTTTTATAGCCATCTAATGAGAATGGGGCTTTAGCCATTTCTGCTCTTTCTTCATCTGAAAGGTCTTCTACTTTATCATAAAAACCAGGAATTGTAATATGATTATTTTCATCGTGCAGAGATGCAATCATTTTAGTAAGAATATTTATTGGATTAGCAACCGCTCCACCATATAAACCAGAATGTAAATCTCTATTTGGGCCTGTAACTTCAACTTCAACATAACTTAAACCTCGTAATCCTGTAGTTATTGATGGAACATCTTGAGCTATCATTCCAGTATCTGAAATCAAAATCACATCATTTTTGAGTTTTTCTTGATTGTTTTTTACAAATTTTGAAAGGTTAACACTACCAACTTCTTCCTCGCCTTCAATCATAAATTTCACATTACATGGTAATTGATTTGTCTCAGTCATGAATTCCATGGCTTTAACATGCATGTACATTTGACCTTTATCATCACAAGCACCACGAGCAAAGATTGCACCTTCAGGATGAATGTCTGTTTTTTTAATAACAGGCTCATAAGGTGGAGAATCCCATAATTCTAATGGATCAGCTGGTTGAACATCATAATGTCCGTAAACTAATATGGTTGGAAGATTTTCATCAATCATTTTTTCACCATAAACAATAGGAAAACCTTCAGTTTCACATATTTCTACATGGTCGCAACCGGCTTTTAATAGACTTTCTTTAATGACATCCGCAGTTTTAAAAACTTGGTCTTTAAATGCTGGGTCAGCACTAACAGATGGTATTTTAAGTAATTCAACTAATTCATTTAGAAACCTGTCTTTATGGTCTTTTATATAGGATTTAATGTTTTGCATGTGTCTCTATTTTTAGATTCATTCAAAAATACAAAAAGGAAGATGATTTTTTCGCAATTAAAGTTATTTGAATATAGAAAGTATTGTTTATATTTGCATCCCAATATTTATTGGAAAGTTGCAGGCGTGGTGGAATTGGTAGACACGCTAGACTTAGGATCTAGTGCCGCGAGGTGTGAGAGTTCGAGTCTCTCCGCCTGTACAAAATTAAAAAAGCCAACTCATTTGAGTTGGCTTTTTTTTGTGATACTGTTTAAATAAAAAAGCTTTCCGTAATTGTTGGAAAGCTTTTTCAGGCTAATTCAAATTGCTTTTAATCCAATTTAAAGTTTTAAAATTTTCGAAGTCAATGTTTGACCGTTTTTGTTTGCTATCTTAACTAAATAGAGACTTGGTGCCAAATCTGAAATGTCATAAGTGTCATTTTTAGTAAACTCACCATTAAATGATTTTACTAATTTCCCAGTGATATCAAATATTTGTAAATGCTCAAATGCTTTATTTGTTTTAAATGATGTATTTACTGGATTCGGGAAAATACTAAAAGAACCATCTGTTGCAAACGCTTCACTATTTAGAGTAGAAGGAAGATTACCAAAGATTCTAAATTGACCAGCTGGAATAGAAATAGTTGATGCGCTATAGGTAGTGTTACCTGTTTCATCCATTAAATCAAACCAAGTTCCTCCAACAGGAAAGCTTGTATTAATAGTTCGAGATACAACATCAAAATTTGCTAAGACGATTACGTTATGTATTTCTGAAGCTGGAAGGCTTGTGTCGAAGATATCAATTCTTGGAGTTAAACTACCTGATGAAATAACATAATCACCTTCAAAAACAGGTTCATTAATTTTCAATTCATTTAGTCTTGCCCAATCATCATAGATTTGTTTTCTATTAATATCTCCTAACCAGTTTTCTGTCCATTGAGGTTGTGGTTTAGTATCTAGTTTACAACCATCGTCATCAACACTTCCATTAGGACAAGTAAATAATGAGTTATCCATTCCTAAAGCAGCAAAATGCCAGATCATTTTTGGACCAGGTACAGTTAAGCTTACTGCTCCAATTGCAGACATTCTTGATAAAGCTGTATTTAAGTCCCTCACGTTATGAGAGCCATTACTATTGTTTCCGAATGTTGCAGCTCTATACATTAAGCGTTCTTCATCATGACTTTCAGTGTATCCCATAACTCTTGGCCCTTGAAACTGTGTACGTGATTTGTGACCAATTGCATCTAAATTACTATTAGAACTAAAGCCCATCAACAATTGACTATATGGATCTGACATTTTGCCCCACATCATAACACCTTTACCTTCATTAAAGCGATGATTTGCCCATTCCTTTTCTTCATCCTGGGCGCCTAAGTGTTCAAAGATGACATAATGGTTGGAATCTAATGACCAAGAATAGTCTGCATAATTTTTTAATATATCAACGCGATCTTGTTGGTAGCTATTAGTACATCCTTCATTGTTTTCACAATTTTGTGTAAACCCTTTTGTTAAATCCCATCGAAATCCATCAATTTTAAAGTCTTCAATCCAATGTTTAACAACACGTCTAGTGTATTCTTGAGTTAAACTACTTTGATGATTAAAATCATCCCCTACACTATAACTGTGCTGGGCTGTTTCGTTGAAGTATGGGTTTTCGCTACTTGGTCCACCCCAACCATCATTATCAGGATCGTTCATCCACATACGAACCATTGGGTTTCTTCCAAAAGCATGGTTTAATGCGATATCAAGAATGACAGCTATTCCATTTTGGTGGCATAGGTCTACAAATTCTTTAAATTTATCCTCTGTGCCATAGTATTTGTCTAATGCCATGTGGAATGCTGTATTGTATCCCCAACTTTCATTGCCTTCATACTCCATTACTGGCATTAATTGTATCGCATTGACATTAAGATTTTTAAAGTAGTCTATGCGATCAATAAGGTTTTGATAATTTCTATCAGCATCAAAATCTCTAATGAGTACTTCGTAAACAATTAAGTCATCCTTTTTAGGTTTTGTGAAATTAGTTACTTGCCAATTGTAAGACGTTTGTCCTGTTTGTAAAACCGTAACTTCTCGTTCTTGACCTACCGGGTAAGTAGGAAGGTTTGGATAAGAGTTAGCTGGAATGTATGGGTCGTCAAAAGGCGATAATACTAAAGTAGAAAACGGATCTGCTGTTTTTACCAATGCTGGAGAATTTGCTATAGGATTGGTATCGAATACCCAATATTGATACGTTTCAATTTGCCCCGAAGTAAGACCAGTTAACTCTAGCCAATATTTTCCAGTAGAAGGGTCTCGTTTCATAACATCTGCATTTGTTGGCGAATAATTATTGAAACTTCCTGCAATTTGAATAAATTCTTTGTTAGGAGCATTTAAGACTAAAGTTGCTTTTGTTGCATCTGCTCCATAGTTTATACCATCAACTGCTCCTGCTGGTATTGCTTGTTCTACAACTGTTGGAGCTACTACGACTTCAAAAGATGCTTCACCAGTTTCTGAAGAGCCTGGAGGTGAGCCAACAACTTTTACAGTACCACTTTGTGTAATATTTGTTATTGTATAGTTGCATGAAGGAAATCCACAAGATCCCGTAGCAATAGAAACATTATTATAAAATATTTCATAACTTCCTTGAACGGTTGTGCTTCCTTGGAATTTTATAGTAGCACTTACACTTAAATTACTTCCAGAATTTAGAACGACCAAATTACTAGTTGGTTGCGAGATAATTATTTGGACACTTCCAATAGGAAATATATAATCATTGCATCCATCATCTTTTAACTCTTGAGTACCGTCTTCATTTCTGAACACCATTCCTATTTGAGTGGCAGCATCTGCTTGTGGTTGCGTAATCCCATAAAAGGTTTGAGGTGTTAACGTGATACTAAATATCCCTCCGCCTTGATTTGTCATTTGACCAACACCATCATCTTGTCCCCAATTACCTATTACATTAAAACCAAAAGCGTCTACATTATCACCAATGCCTGAGTGCATATATACTTTATTTGGATTACTAAACCCATTACAGTTAGTACCTGTAGTATTGTTTGTATCCAATGTTATAGTAACCGGTTGATCGACTTCTATAGCACCAACACTCAAGGTGACTTGAGCAAAAGTGTTTAAGGAAATAAAAGTTATTAAAGCGAGTAAAACTTTTTTCATAGGAGTAATATTTTATAAAAAAGGCTATGTTTTAAACATAGCCTTTTTTAGAATTAAATAATTTATTCTACGGTAATTGTTAAATTACCTGTATCTACTGTTACTGTATATGTTCCAGGAGTACCATTGAAAAAGAAATTACTGTCTCCATCCATGGCATTTGTTAAGTCACTATCAATAGTGTAACCTAATCCTTCATATGTTGGGTAGTTTATTCCAGTTGCCCAATCACTGTTAATAGTAAAGAATCTAAAGGCATCATTTGCTAGTGCCACTTGTCCAGAGTAAATACCTGCACCTGTACATGGTAAAGCCACGGGTGTATCCCAAGACCAACCTGCATCCACAACTCCAGCTCCTACCATCCATAATTGATCAAAATCGCATTGAAGTTGCTCTGGTGCTAAAGTTATTGTTTTATTAATATCGTCAACGGTTAGGAAATACGTTCCAGGAGTACCATTAAAGAAGAAATTACTATCGCCATCCATAGCATTGTTAAAGTTAGGGTCTATAGTATAACCTTGTCCTTCATAAGTAGGATAATTAGTTCCAGTTCCCCAATCGTTATTTACTGAGAAGAATCTAAAAGCATCATTTGTTAAAGCTACGTTTCCAGAGTATGTTCCATTTCCAGTACACGGTAATGCAACAGGAGTGTCCCAAGACCATCCAGCATCTACAATTCCAGCACCAACTAACCATAATTGATCGTTGTTACAATTCGGTCCAACTACTGGTGGACCTAAGGTTATAGTTTTAGCGACAGTGTCTATTTCTATAAAATATTCTCCTGGTGTACCTGTAAATTGGAAATTACTATCACCATCCAAGGCATTTGCTAAATTAGCGTCAATTGTATAGCCTGCACCTTCATAAAAAGGATAGTTTCTTCCAGATCCCCAATCACTGTTTACTGTGAAGAATCTAAAAGCATCATTAATTAAATTAATGTTACCTGAGTATTTTGTGCCTTGAAGTGCTAGTTCTACTGGGTTGTCCCAAGACCATCCAGCGTCAACTGCTCCAGCGCCTACAACAAATAAGATAGGTGCTAATTCTACACTGTAAGGTGTAACCGCAATAGTAACAGGATCAGAAAAACGTTCCATGTTACCAGCTTCCATTTCTATGGTTGCTCTAATTCTTATATCTAAGCTTCCCACTTCCTCAGCAGTAAGTCCTGCATCAAGTACGAATTCATTAAAATTTTCATGTGTAAACGATTCAGGAGAAACTACCTGTATATCGTTTTGTTCAGATACAGTTACTGGACTCGCAAAATCAGTACCAGCTTCTGCAAATTGAATTGCATAATTAACAGCTACTGAACTATTTTCTCCAAAATCTGGGTCTTCCCAAGTAATACTAATAGCTTCATCATTTGGCGTAGTTTCAAGTAATACAATTGAAAAAGAACTATCTGGACTAGTGACAACAGGAGCGGCTTCAGAATAAGAAGATACGCTAAAACTCACACTATTAGAAATTTCTAAACCTGTTATTACTCTAAGGAAAACTGTAAAAGGTTCAAAAGCATCTGCACCTTCGTTGAGTACAATACTGTTAAAGTCTGCAACATTCATCGTAAATCGATCTGTAGTTGAAGACCCTATCACCATAGGGCTTTCAAATAAAGCATCTGGCGATAATTCAATCATATAACCTTCAGAACCTGAAGTTAATTGATCATTCCAAACAATAGAAATTGCTTCGTTGTTTGGGAAATTGTAATTCAAATTAATGTTAGATATCGAAGGTTCTAATAGCCTAAACGAGGCATCAGGTTTCGTGATGTCTAAACTTTCTTCGGTTTCGCACGCCACAAAGACTAAGAATAGACTAAGTATTAACGCACTGATTTTATTGATTTTCATAGTGTTATTTTTATAAATTTTGTGGAATCAAAATATAGTCTCCAGTTAAGTCGTTGTACCAAACTTCATAATCATCTTGAACAACAACAGGAATGCTTCCGCCACCTTCAGTTGCAACACCAGAAAATGATGTTGATCCAGCCCATGATGATCCTGTATTTGTCATGATTTGTAAGTCTCCAGGTTGAAGGTTCACACTAGTTATATACCATAAATGGGTGTCAAAACTAGATTGTGTAAATGCAGTGTCAGCACCAAGAGCATCACCTTGTAATGTCATACTTGAGAAACTAGCAGAGCCAGTTTCACTGTATGGATCCATTGTATAAACATTAGACGAAAAGTCGATCGTAAAGGTGTAGTAACCGTCAGCGGCTACACCAAAACGTCCAGGATCGCTATCTTGAGTTCCTGGGTTTCCAGCAATTGGTCCAGTAGATTCGATACTATCACTACCTTCCGCTGCTGCAACTCCCCATTGTGGTTGCCATTGTCCTCTTAATTCTAAAATTTTGAAACGACCATCATCAATACCACCACCACCTTTGGTGAAATAACCGGTATATCGATAAAAGTTATTGTTTTCAAAATCTCTAAATAATGGAGGATTATTGTTATTGTTGTTCCAATCTGCAGACGTTCCGTTACCAACTAAATAGAAATCTTCAAATGTATAGTTGAAATAGGGTTGCACTTGAAAATTAATAACATTAGAAGCTACTGGTAATCCATTTTGAGATCCAATAGAACTTATAATTCTTGTATAAAGTGTGTTAAACGCAAACGGAGGTAAACCTGCAGATCCTGCTGCAGAATTTAATTCGTTTACAGACAATGTTGCCGATGTTGTACCAACAACAGATGTTGCTATTACAGGATTGGTGAATGCGTCATCAGAAGACACTTCAACAGTATAGTTTTCAGAAGCTTGTTGTCCGTAATATGCTTCATTCCAATTAAAAGTCACAGCAGGATTTCCAGGATTGGAAGCATCTAACTCAATCAAATTAATTGGTAAATCAGCTAAAACAATTGGAGTGGTTTCAGTACCTGTAAACTCTGTAGCATCATTTTCACAAGAAATTGTAAAGAGGCCAAGAGTTATAACAGCTAGAAAAATATTGAATTTTTGTGTTTTTTTCATTGTTTATGTGTTTTAATACCCTGGGTTTTGAGTAAGGTTTGGATTAGATGACATACTTAAACTTGGAATTGGGAATAGCTTTAAATGTGATGGTATTGCGATACCATTACTTCCGTTTCCTTTCCAGGCCCAATTATAGTTACCACCTGTAAATAAGCCAAAACGTATTAAATCTTGTCTTCTATGAGCTTCCCAATGTAATTCTCTTGAACGTTCATCTAAAATAAAAGGTAACATTAAATCAGTTGCAGAAATTAAATTAGGGTTGTTAGCACGTGTTCTTAAATCATTTATTAGTTGAACAGCAATATCAGAAGTACCTCCACCTCCTCTAAGGAATGCTTCAGCATACATTAAATGCACATCTGCTAATCTAAATAATGGAAAATCTGTGTCAACAAAAGTTTGATTTATACCAGGTTGTCCTGAAGAAGCTACGTTAGAATATTTTTGAAGTATAAATCCAGTATCTCTATCTGAGATATCAGTAATACCAATTGGTCTTCCATCAGAAATAATTGTGTTTCTGTCGTCAGTACTAAAGTTACCACCTTGCCATAATTCTGCAAATTCTTTTCTAACTCTAAGTGCGCCTCCCCAGCCACCTTCACTAACACCAACTTCAGTACCATTAGCTTCGATACTACCAACAGAACCGTTAATCATTACAGTTGTTGGTCCGAAATTTTGGGTAGTCGATCCATCTGAGATAATTGAGAAAATAATTTCGTTAGTTGCCGAGTTTGTATTGTTGTCGGCCATAAAGTTATGTTTGTAATTTGTAGCCAATGTATAACCAGAACTAAGTAATAACTGACAGTAGTTCATACATTCTGTATATTTATCTTGACCTATATAAACTTGAGCATTAAGATAAATCTTTGCTAAAATCATGTGAGCAACTCCTTTATCTGCTCTACCAAATTCATTTGTTCCTGTATCTACTAGATCGGCATTTATTGCAAGCAATTCACTTTCAATAAAATTATAAAGTTGTGCTCTATCAGCAACTGGTAGAATAGTGTTCACTGGATCTGCTTCGGTTGCGAAATTTGCTTTTCCGAAGAGGTCCATCATATAATAGTAAGACATTGCTCTTAATAATCTTGCTTCAGCACGATATTCTATAATATCTGCTCTAACAGCATCAGAGACTCCTCTGCTATCTATTTTTTCTTGTGTTGTTTCTCTTAAGAAATTATTGGCTAGAGCAATTGTTAAATGAGCTCTACTGTACATTCCTAATATAAGTGGGTTTTGAGCAGTCCAAATATTTCGTTGAATTTCTCTTGTCCCAGGATCGTTCTCATATGACCAAATCATTTGGTCAGATGAAAGTGTTTGCATGTAAAGCAGTACACGTCCAAATTGACTTGTTCCTGCATCGATACCTTCAATGTTAGAAGATCCAGCTCCTTCTGTTCCTGTTAATGCTAAATTTCCATAAACTCCTGCAATAACTTGTCTGTAGGCACCTTCATTTTCAAAAAGGTCTTCGCCTAATAAAGTATCGTCATCATTTGGAGTAATGTTTAAGTCATCTGTACAAGAGAAAAACGTAAACACTAACAATAATGAAAAGATACCAATGTTTTTAATTCTTTTTTTCATAGTCTTTTAAAATTTAATATTAGCACCAACTAAAATATTTCTAGGTCTTGGGTAAATTGTATTATCAATTCCATTAAATACTTCTGGATCTAATCCGCTATATTCGGTTATTGTAAATACATTTTGAATACCTCCCCAAAGTCTAACAGATTTAATAACGTTAGATAATTTTTTGAAGGTATAACCAAGTGTTATGTTATCCATTTTTAGGAATGATGCGTTTTCAATATAGACATCAGAAATAATAACATCTGATGTTCTTTGAAAATTATTATCAGTCACTGATGACGGAATATTTCCTAAAACTGCATTATCTTGCAGTAATTCGTATTGAGCTCTAGATGAATTCACGTTATTATAAACATGGTTTCCGATGCTTGCTCTCAAGTTAAATGCAAAATCGAAATTTTTATATTCTAAGTTCGTTTGAAACCCTAAGATAACATCTGCATCTGGATCAGCTCTTAAATAACGATCCTCATCATTAATGATGTTGTCACCATTTAAATCTACATAAGCACCTTCTATTGCATTACCTTGGTTATCGTATAGTTGTTTATACACATAGAATGAGTTAGGAGCTTCTCCTTCTCTAAATAACTGAATAAAGTTACCAGTTCCACCGGCAATTCCACCGGTTGTAACATCTTGTCCAAAGGCAAGTTCTGTAATCTCTCGATCTAAAAACGTGGCATTAAAGTTAAAATTCAATGAAAAATCTTCTTTTTGAATTGCTTCTACATTAGTTGTAAACTCTATTCCTTGGATTCTTAAATTACCAATGTTTTGTACAACACTGTTTGAGAAGTTACTTCCATCAGGTACAGGTGCATTAAATAATAGGTCTTCAGAATCTTTTTGGAACACATTTAAACTTCCAGAGATTCTATTATTGAATAAACCATAATCGATACCAATTTCGAAAGTTTTAGTTTCTTCCCATTTTAAGTCTGGGTTAATTTCTGAAGGAATTAATGATTGTACTACAGAGTTTCCAAATTGATATTGAGAGTTTTCATTTCCAGCTCGGTAACGACTCAAAAATAAATCTCTTTCTCCAATTTCTTGTTGTCCTGTAATACCATAACCAATTCTTAATTTTAAATCTGATATGGTTTTAGAATCTTTTAAGAAATCTTCTTCATTTATTTTCCATGCTACTGCTCCAGCATAAAAATTTCCCCAGCGATTTTCTTCGCTAAAACGAGAAGTACCATCTCGTCTATAAGTCATAGTTAATAGATATTTCTCTAAGAAATTAAGATTTACTCTACCAAAGAATCCTATTAATACGATATCTGGATCTGCAAAAGTATCTCCAAAACTATCTTGATCTAATCTATTACCAGAAAAGAATCCGTTGTTTGTAAATCTTTGATATGAGTAACCTGCTGTAAAATCTGTTGCTATATCACCAAATGTTTTCTTGTAGTTTAAAAACCCATCTAAAGATTGGTTTTTTCTTATTTGATAACTTATTGAATTGTTTCCTTTAACATCATTATTTGTTGCAAACACAGCTTGATTGTTTGTCCAACCAGAAGTTTGGTCAAAACCTAAATTAAGAACCGCTTTTAAATCTGGTAAAAAATGAAATTTATAATCTAAGTTTATGTTTCCGAAAAAACGTTCAGAATCTCCTTTGTTATTGGTTTGTAATAAATTAGATACTGGATTGGTTGTACCCAATAATATTTGGTCACCATCACGATGTTGATAAAATCCACCAAATGGAGAACTTGCATCGTAAACAGATTGAGTTGGGTCGTATCTAAGCGCTGCTCCAATTTGACCAGAATCTGCAAATCTGTTATCTTCAAAAGAAAGGTTTGCGTTAACATTTATTTTTAAATGGTTGTCAAATAAAGTTGGGTTAAGTGCTACAGATAAATTACGTCTATCAAATTTTGAAGTTAATAGTGCACCTTCTTGTTTTGTAACTCCAAAAGAGAAACGTGCAGGTAACACCTTAAATAAAGAGCCTCTTACAGATAAATTATGTACTGCAGATACTGTTTCTCTGAAAATTTCGTCTTGCCAGTCGGTATTAGTGTTACCCAATAAACTAGTATTTAAAGAGGTGCCAATAATAGGTTGAGAATTTACTAAGTTTCTAAATTCTTCACCAGATAACACATCAATTTGTTCAGCTATATCTCCAAATGTAAATTGTACATCGTAATCTGCACTAAAGCTAGATTTACCTTTCTTCGTGACAATAATAATAACACCATTAGATGCTCTTGAACCATAAATGGCTGTTGCAGATGCATCCTTTAAAACTGTAAAGGATTCAATGTCACTCGGATTAATACTTGCTAGTATACCTCTAGAACCTCCAATATTATCGTTGGTAATTGGCAATCCATCAATTACAATTAATGGATTGTTAGAAGCGTTAATTGAAGAACCACCTCTAATTTTTATTTCAGATCCAGAACCTGGAGCACCACTTGTATTTACAGTAACACCAGCAACTCGACCTTGTAGTAAGTTTTCTGGAGTAACAATATTTCCTTTTGTGAAGTCTTCTGAAGTTACTGATTCTACAGATCCAGTAGCATCTTTTTTGGTGGTTGTACCATATCCAATAATTACAATTTCATCTAATTTTGCTGCATCCTCAATTAGAGCAACATCTAAAGTTAGTTGACCTGTGTAATTTATTTCTTGTGAGATATAACCTAGATAAGAAAAAACAAGAATATCTCCTTCATTAGCTTTAATGCTGTAAATACCATCAAAATTTGTTGAAGCACCAGTGGTAGTGCCTTTTATTATAATATTTACACCTGGCAATGGTGATGCGTTAGCTTGATCTGTTACAGTACCAGTTACAGTTGTTTGTGCAAATAAGGTTGCAGGCAACAAAAAAGCTAGTAAAAGCAAGCTATTTAAAAATGTTTTCATACACTATTTTTAAGTTAATTTCAGTTAGTTTGTTGTTTATATTTTCACTTCTACGTTAAAATTATGTAAAATTTGAGTAAATACTGAATTATCAGATTGTATTTACCTAGCGAAAACGTTTTCGTGTTAAGAACTTTTTTTAAATTAACAGAAATCAATAATAAATGACCTATAATTATAGATTTTGCAATAAAATAATATCTTTATTGCCATATTAAGAAATATAGGAGCAACCTTTTTTCTTTAAAAATAAGAAAAAATACGCAAAAAGTCAACTCTAATCTTATTCTAAAATTTAATGGTTTTACAACATTGAATCTTGGTTATATCCCTTTAACATGAGAAGAAAAGTAACGCTAAAACAAATCGCTAAAGAATTAGATGTCTCTATATCTACAGTTTCCAAAGCGCTTAGAAACAGTATTGAAATTAGTGAAGATACAAGACAAAAAGTACAGGCGTTCGCCAAACTATATAACTATAGACCGAATAATATTGCATTAAGTCTTAAAAACAGAAAAACGAAAACTATTGGTATTATTATACCCGAAATTGTTCATCATTTTTTTTCAAAGGTAATTACAGGTATAGAATTGGTCGCTAATAAACGTGGATATAATGTTATTGTTGGGCTATCAAATGAGTCATTTGATAAAGAAGTAATTAACATGCAAATGCTAGCAAATGGCAGTATAGATGGTTTTATTTTGTCTATTGCCAAAGAAACTTTGCAACAACAAGATTACCATCATTTTACAGAAACTATTAATCAAGGCATGCCAATCGTTATGTTTGATCGCGTTGTTAATGAAATACCTTGTGATAAAGTAATTGTAGATGATATTAATGGTGCAAAAAAAGCAGTAGAAAAACTAATATCGACTGGTTGTAAAAACATAGCGATTATTACTACTAAAGATTATGTTAGCGTTGGAAAACTAAGAACTCAAGGATACTTAGAAGCTCTAGAAGATCATAAAATTCATCCTAAATCTTCTTTGATTTTAAAAATTGAAGATAAACTACTTTCAGATGATCATTTGGATATCCTAGAGAAGGAAATCGAACAATTGTTTAAATCAAACAAATCAATTGACGGTGTTTTTGCAGTTAATGAATTGTATGCAGTCACAGCAATTAAAGTAGCAAGAAAACTCGGATTAGAGATCCCGAAATCTCTTCAAGTAGTTAGTTTTACTGATGGTGTACTTTCTAAACACTCAACTCCTAGTTTAACTACAGTGAGTCAACACGGACAACAAATTGGAGAAAAAGCTGCTGATTTATTAATCAATAGATTAGAATTAGAAGAAACTGATGAAGAGGAAGAAGAAATCTATGAAACTGTTATTATTGAGACAGATTTGATCGAAAGAGAATCGACCAAATAATAGATTTAATATTGAATATTTAAAAACTTTACTATATTTACAACCAAATCAAAACTTATATTTTCACTTCTACATTTAAGTTTTGATAAGTTTTATCG
>OJDV01000307.1_pt1 | contig 18035 bp, 19 predicted proteins | sample 1592911 | NCBI WGS metagenome assembly OJDV01 (sample SAMN05416860, study PRJEB24817) | seawater metagenome | isolation source: Sea water | place: Canada:Atlantic | collected 2013-11 | reverse complement strand
CTACACAGAGTAGATCGTCGGCAGCGTCAGATGTGTATAAGAGACAGGGCCAATAGTGGTGCTTCAGAGAACATCAGTGCTGCCAGTAAACATTCTGTATTATCGGTCTCCCATGGTGTCAAGGCTTCAGGTCAAGTTGTCAGTGGGGTTATTGCCGTTCCTCTTATCATTGTCGGTCAAATTGGCTCAGTATCTTTGGAAGCTGGGGAGTCACTTATGAAAAACGACACAGGTTCTGAAGAGTTGATGATTACGGAGCTAACGATAACAGCTGATCCTGCACCACAAAGTGTTATGCAAAATACTGTAGATGAGAAATAACTATGAAAATATTAATCCAAGTAATTGTATTAGTACTATTTGCCAATGCACCTGATGCATTCGCAGGTAGTCGCTCGACACAGAATGTTATATTAGACCCCCAAGAGGTAGTCAAATTTTCAAAAGATGTTGAAAAGTATGCTGCATCTAAAGGAGCAAGGGCTTTTATTATTTCACGTTTAGGAACACCTAAATCTGAACTACCTGAAGGCATACATTTTACCCATACGGCAGTAGCTGTATATTCCACGATTCAATTGAGTGATGGCAAAACTGTACAAGGTTATGCTATCCATAACCTTTACCAAGACTCTGAAGATTCTAAATACAGTTCAATCCATGTTGATTATCCTGTGGATTTCTTTTGGGGCGCACTTGAGTTAAAAGCGGGAATAATTATTCCAACTCCTGAATTACAGCAGTTACTTGTGGAAAATATTGCCAACAGCAAACACTTGGATCTACACAACCCCAATTATTCACTGTTATCCAATCCATTTAATAGTCAATTTCAAAACTGTACTGAATACATACTGGATGTTATAAATGCATCTATCTATCAAACCACTGATAAGCAACAGATAAAAGCCAATACTCAAGCTCACTTCAAAGCTAAACGGATAAAAAGATCATTAAAATTACTATTGGGACGAATACTAAAGGATGATTTAACTGCTAAAGATCATGGCCGAAAAATATACACAGCAACGTTCACCACTATCGGTCAATATCTCCAAAACAATAAGCTTTCAAGTAACTTTATTGTGCTTAAGCAAGATGGAACGATTACTGAGTTAATGTGAAAATCTGTGATCAATTAGTAATTAATAATGTGTAATTAACAATTAAAGATCAAGAGCTTGATCAATTAACATACATATTTTTTACAATCACATAATATTGATTAATGGTAAGTAAAAGAAAATGCTGATTAGTAATGTTTAATTATCAATTAAAAATCAAGAGCTAGATCAATTAACAATGAGTAATGTGTAATTAACAATTAAAAAGAAAGATCAAAAGCATGATCAAGATCAAGATCAAAAGCCTTAACCACAGAGAACGCAGAGGACACAGAGGTTTTTATAATCAAAATCTATTTAAGCTAGAGGAATTGTTTATAATGATAAACTAATGTACGGTGTGCCCCTTGTGGGTACCCTTTTCTTATATTTTGTATATTGACCTAGCTGAAAAAAACCAATGTAGAGGCGGCGATTTATCGCGTCTATTTAATGTAATAATTTCGATTCAGCAAAAGAAGACGCGATAAATCGCGCCACTACAATCAAATTGTAAGATATGACTCGCCCATCATCAGTGTTTAACTGGGCTCACAAAATGTATAGAACTTAAAATGATGGGCAGGGCCCATCTTACGGATTAATATAAGTGTTGATAATCAAAACTTGATGTATAGTTTTTTGATACATTACTAAATAAGCTTTAATTAATACGTGTGTACAAACATAATATATAGCTAGTTGTTAGTATTTCTATAAAGAAAATAATTAATATAATAAACATTAATCTATTCAAAATTATTAATAATTTTACTTTTGCATAAATTATATATAATTAAAACTAAGGTGAATTTATGTTAACATTCTTTAAAATATTGTTTTTTGGCTCTTGGGTGACAATTACGCAATCACCAATTGATATAAATTCAAAACCTACTCAAATAATACTAGATAAAACTATCTCAGCAATTACGCCTGGTGCACATTTAAGAGTTGATATAAGTTCATACGTTAAGGCTTCAAATGTCATTGATCAATTAAATGAAGCACAATTATTTATGGGTTCAAGGTGTCTTTCTGCAAGACTTAATGCTAAAGACGGTAAGTTTTATATATTAGATGATTTATATCAATCAGTAGTTGGCAATAAGACTTCGCTTGTTTTAACGAATCTAGACGGGGTACCAACGGATATTGAGTTTATTTCAATTGTAATCAAGTCTTGTAAACCAATAAATAGTACAACTTTAGTATGGGTTAATTATAGATTATAAAGTACTTAAATCTAAGAAATAAACATGGCATCGCCATAACTAAAGAATCGGTACTTTTCTTCAACGGCGTGTTGATAAGCATTGAGCGTATTTTCTCGACCGCATTTTGCCGAAACCAGCATGATTAAGGTCGATTCTGGTAAATGGAAATTGGTGAGTAATGAGTCCACTACTTTAAATTGGTATCCTGGATAGATGAATATATTGGTATCTCCAGTGTAGGGATTTATTTCACCATTCATGGCTGCTGTTTCAAGACACCTGACAGCAGTAGTGCCAACAGCAATCACTTTGTTGCCGTGGGCTTTGGTTTGTTTGACTAACTCTGCGACTTCTGGGGTGACTTGCAACCACTCTTTGTGCATGATGTGGTCTTTGATAGAGTCAGTTTTTACCGGTTGAAAGGTTCCAGCGCCTACGTGTAATGTCACAAATGCGGTATTGATGCCTTTGTCTTTAATGGTTTGTAATAATGACTCATCAAAATGTAATCCGGCTGTGGGTGCTGCCACGGCGCCTTTTTCTTTGGCATAAACGGTTTGATAACGGTCTTTGTCTTCTAGCTCATCTTCACGTTGAATATATGGAGGCAAGGGCATGTGGCCATGTGTGTCCATCAGTTCTGTGAGTGATGTATCACCTTTTGTTTCAACCAAATAAAACATGCCTTGTCGGGCTGTTGGGGTGATTTGTAATTGATCAAAGTATATTGACATCCCTAGTTTGGGTCTTTTACTGGATTTTAGAAAAGCAATGGCGCTGTTGTCATCTAACAACCTTTCTATAAAAACTTCAACTTTACCACCGGTTGATTTTTGGCCGATTAAACGTGCAGGAATGACTTTGGTGTTATTGAACACTAACAAATCGCCAGGGTAGAGGAAATTAACCACTTCAGGAAATTGCAAATCTTGCACTTCACCAGAAACTTTATTCAACGACAATAAACGGCTATTGGTGCGGTTTTTGGTTGGGTGTTGTGCAATCAGTTCCTTTGGTAATTCAAAATTGAAATCAGCTTTGTTCATGGCTATTTCTTGACAACTGGAAACCAAATTTCATCAACAATTCTTTGACCGTCAATTATATATATTAAATTAATTTTGATCATATCGCCTATTGTAAAATCAACAATGGGTTGCATCAACATGATGTGTAATCCACCTGGTTCAAATGATAATTGTTTGTTTTTTTCAATCATCAACTCTGGTTGGTGGACCATTCTGGCAATGCCATCAGTGATAATGGTTTTATGAACTTCAGTCATTTTAAATGCTGGACTATAAGCACCAATCAGTTTTATGTCTTGGCCTGTCTTATTGGTTAATTCACCATAAGCCGCTTGCATCATGGCATTCGGTGGAGCTGCACGTAACCAATAATCATTAATCTTTGGTAGATTTTCTTGTGATAAAGCGGATGTTGAAATCAACAATAGCAAAATTAATTGACAGAAGTTTTTAATTGATTCATTTATTTTCATGATAAAATGATGGGAATAAACCCTTTTATGTATTCAGTACGATATATAGAGGTGATTTAATTCTAAACAAGGTAAGACTATGAAAAATTTATTAAAAACAACGGTATTTATGATTATGGCATCATCTCAAGTTCAAGCCGATGATTCGGCAATCACAGTTTACTCCACTGCAGCAGCAGGAAGTATCTCTCCAGAGCAATTTCAAAACCCCAATTCTCATGTGCCTGGCTATGCCATGATTAAGCAAGACCGCATGATATTTATTAAAAAAGGCCAGTTTGAATTGAAATTTGATAATGTCACCAGTCAAATAGACCCGACTACGGTTTCTTTTTCAACACCCAACAACCCGGGTGTAGCAACTGTACTAGATCAAAACTACCAATTTGATATTGTCAGTGCGCAAAAATTGTTAGAAAAATATGTGGGTGAACAAGTCATAGTTGAACAGACATCAGGTGGAGCCAATAAAACAATTGAAGGGAAACTATTGGGCACTAATGGAGGTATTATTATTCAAGAATCCAATGGTTCGGTTATTACATTACGCACTTATGACAGCGTGGCTTTTCCATCATTGCCTGGTGGATTGTTAACTAAGCCGACATTGTTGTGGTTACTTAATGGCAAGGATTCACAAGAAGAATTGGCGCGTGTTACTTATCAAACCAAGGGCATGACATGGTGGGCAGATTATAATTTGACTTTAAGAGAAGACGGCGATAAATGTGAAATGGATTTGTCATCTTGGGTGAGTTTATTGAACCAAGCTGGAAGCTCATTTGACAATACCAAATTAAAACTGATAGCTGGGGATGTTCACCGAGCAGAGCCCCAACAAGTACAGAGAAGAAATGTAAAAAGCTACGCCATGAGTTCCATGGATGAATCTGCAGGTTTTCAAGAAAAGTCATTGTTTGAATACCATTTGTATACCTTGCCACGAAGGGTAGATTTACCCAATAATTCAACCAAGCAAATTGAATTATTTCCATCGGCAAATGGTGTGGAATGTTCAAAAGACTTGGTTTTTAATGGTTCACAGATATTTAATCACCGTTATTACAACCCCATTGCTGATAGGAATTATATGCGCAGCGCCAAACCTAAAGTTAAAGCATATCTTAGTTTTGAAAACAAAAAAAATAAAGGCTTAGGCATGCCATTGCCAGCTGGACGCATTCGTGTCAGTCAAATGGATAATGCCGATGGTTCTTTAGAGTTTATTGGTGAAGACATCATTGATCACACGCCAAGAAATGAAACAATCAGTATTGAATTGGGCAATTCATTTGATGTTGTTGGCGAACGCAAGCAAACCAATATTGTTGTTGGGAAAAACGAAATCACCGAAACTTTTGAAATAAAAATTAGAAACCAGAAAGAAACATCTACCAAAATTAAAGTTATTGAACCTTTGTACAGATGGAGTAATTGGGAAATCAAAGAAACTTCTGAAGAGTATGTTAAACAAAATTCAAGCACAATTGAATACAATGTTAAATTAAAGCCTGAAGAGGAAAGGGTGATTACTTATACTGTTCATTATTGGTGGAAGTAAGTATTAAATAAAAGTTTCAAATAACAACCCTGAGGTTATAAATGTACATTTATAACCTCAGGGTTAACACTTTATTAACAGTGCCTCCTCTATAATATATTTGTTATTTGACCAATGGAGATTACTATTAAAATTTTACTTATCTTGACATTAACTTTTAGTTTTAATGTGGTTTTTGCTCAATATGTTGTTTCACCCTATCAACCTCATGTACCTTTTACTTCTGCACCACCGCCATCATCGGGGCAAAATTTTTTCTTGTGGAGCCGTGACAGCGGATGTTATACATCAGATTATACTGTTGACCCTAGGTACCAAGTACAGATTTTAGATAATACAATCAATATATTCTTTCAGGCTGGATTAGGTGGAAGCACAATCTGTGTGAGTCCTACACCTCCAATATATTTACAAAGAGCTGAAATTGATGGTGTTGATGCTGGCAATTATATTCTGAATGTATATGGACTTCCATATGGAGATGATTTTCCTCCAGCAATTTCAGATTACCCCAGCTATTTTATTGGCAACATACAATTTGGAGTAGTAGAGCCAGCAATCATGGTGGATTCTACAACTAATATTGGATTAACAATCTTAATTTTGTTAACTCTCATAACTGGTCTTTATTTTAGTAGAATGAGTTTTATAAATAAATTAACTTCATCTTAAGAAATGTAAATACTTGTAATCGGTCCCACCTATATTTTGCTTTGTCCAACAAACATGTTTTTTGTTATTTAGATTAGGTATATAATGCTTTTTAAATATACCTATTACTAGAAAAAATAATACATGAACACAATTGAATTAATCCAAATACTTCCAAAAGCTGAATTACATTTACATATTGAAGGCACATTTGAACCCGAACTCATGTTCGAAATTGCCAAACGCAATGGCATAGATTTACCACATGACTCTGTAGAATCATTAAAAGACACTTATGAATTTGAGAATTTACAAGAATTTTTGGACATCTATTATCAAGGTGTAAATGTTCTGCAAACGGAACAAGATTTTTATGATTTAACTTGGGCTTATTTACAGCGTGCAAAAGCTGATAATGTGGTGCACACAGAAATCATGTATGATCCACAATCACATACTGAACGCGGTATAGATTTTGAAATCGCCATCAATGGAATACACCGTGCGTTGTCTGATGCCCAATCTCAATTAGGAATCAGTTCCTTTTTAATTCTGAGTTTATTAAGACATTTAAGCGAAGAAGAGTGTTTGGCTACACTAGAACAAGCCAAAGCTCACATGGATAAATTTGATGCCATTGGTTTAGACTCATCTGAATTGGGCAATCCTCCTGAAAAATTTATCAATTTATATGCCATGGCAGATGAAATGAAATTATTAAAAGTGGCCCATGCTGGCGAAGAAGGGCCAGCTGAATATGTTTGGAGTGCCATTGATCAGTTGAATATTGACAGAATTGACCATGGAAATCGTTGTTTAGAAGACGATAAACTGGTTGATTACATTATTAAAAAAGATTTAACTCTTACAGTTTGTCCACTGTCAAATTTAAAATTGTGCGTGGTCGATGATTTAAAACAACACCCAATCAAAGTGATGTTAGATAAAGGCTTAAATGCGACAGTTAATTCTGATGATCCTGCTTATTTCGGCGGTTATGTGAATGATAATTTCAACGCCATTACCGAAGCATTAGAATTATCTGAACAGGACATTGTACAATTGGTAAAAAATTCATTTACCGGCAGTTTTTTGCCAGAGTCACATATTCAAGAACATTTAAAGGCAATTGATAAAATATTGGCTTGATAAGGACCTAAATTTTACTAACTGTGTGTGTAACTATTTAGCAAAAACTTTGCTTTTGTTTTTGTATTTTCTGACAACCAATTTAGGGATTTTTGCGGTTCCGTTGAAAATCAAGCTAAACAATATTCCGCCGATTAAACCATAAACAAAAGCCCATAGGTTAAGTGGTACGCCAGGTTGAAACGTTCCCATTGTGCCTTTGGCAATATTGTATCTCAGGTTTGTACTCAGAAACACAACCTTTGAAAATAAACCGTCGCCTTCAAGTGTCTTGATCTCATCATTCAGAACAACCACATCTTGTTGTGTAGTGCTGATATTTTCGCCGGTTTGTTGAATGGCTTTATCATCTGATTTTTTAAAATTTTCAATCAATAAATTTAGATTTCCATCATAATTGTTTTCGGCAATGAGTTGGTATTCCTCAAGTTGCTGAATTTTAGATTCGGTATACCCTCCTATTCTTTGGGTATATTGATCAATAAAATGGGGCAATTGAAGAAACACAATCACACCAATGGCGAAGAAAATTTTATCAATTAATGATTTGATCATGTTCATTATGACAAGTCGTGTTCAGACAAAACAGATAGTTTTTCGCTTACGAGTTTTTCAGCTTTGACTAAATCTAATTGTTCAACACTCTCAATGCCATCACTCAGTTTGTTAAGTATACCAAATTGGATTTCACCACGTGATTGCGCCCTAGCATAAGAAATATGATGAAACATAACCATAGAGTACCTGGGAACAAATTGTTTAGGGAACCTTGATTCAAGTTCAAATGCAATGGCTTTTTTGAGGTGGAATTTGGGGTCACGAACCGAATCACGCATTTCGATGTAATTATCCAATGCCATATCGGCAATCGCATTGGCGTTGTGTACCCTGACTTCAGTAAACGAGTCCATGACTTTCTGCCAATCATCATTGTGTTCATCCAATAGCGCATTTAGTGCATAACAATCTTCAAATCCACAGTTCATGCCTTGGCCATGAAAAGGTACGATAGCATGGGCAGAATCACCAATCAGAAGCGCATTTTTATAATTCCATTGCTCACAACGAATGGTGCCTAAAATTCCAGTTGGGTTTTCGAAAAACATTTCTGCAAGATCAGGGATTAAATCTAAAACATCACTAAATTGATCAGAGAAGAATTGGTTAACTGCTTCTTTGCTAGTTAAAGACTCAAAAGATATTTCACCTTTATTGGGCATGAATAAAGTGACAGTAAATGAACCATCCAAATTTGGTAAGGCAATCAACATGTATTCACCACGTGGCCAAATGTGCAAAGAGTTTTTGTCTATTTTATATCTGTTTGGACCATTATCATCTTCATCAATGGTGAGTTCTTTGTAGCTGTGGCTTAATAATTCAGAGCTGACACCACTGACACCATGATTTTCATAAGAATTCCGTACAATGGATGCTGCACCATCTGCACCCAATAAAATATCAAATTTGTGTGGGTGTATTTGTTCAGTTTTATCAATCAGATTAATACAGTTTTTATCATAGTCAATAGAATCAATGACTTGTTTGAAGTGAAAAGTCACGTTATCAGTGGCTTCCGCTTCGTCCCTTAACAAACTCACTAATCCGCCACGAGAAACAGAATAGATGACTTCTTGTGGTTTTTGTCCATAAGATTGAAATTGCAACTCGCCCTCAACATCGTGTAACATTCTCCCTTTCATGGGTATCAGCAGTGTTTCTACTTTATCTATGATGCCCAATTGAACCATGGGTCTAATGCCACGATTGGCCAAAGCCAAATTGATAGATCTGCCTGCTGATATGCTTTCCTTTCTAATATCAGGCAATTTATCGAAAACATCTACTTTGTAGCCACGTTTGCCCAGATATATGGCCATCATTGAGCCAACCAAACCTGCGCCAATTATTGTTACGTTTTGTTTCATACTAAAGCCTCTTTCAAAATTGATACAAACTGATATGCATCTGTGTAACTGTTATATAAAGGAACAGGTGCGACCCGAATCACATTAGGGTGGCGGAAATCACAGGTCACGCCTTTGGCTTCTATCTCATCGAAAATGATTTTACCATCTCCCGTATTAACGATAATAGAAAGTTGTGCTCCAGATTGTTCTTCTGATTCAGGTGTAATGATTGAAATTTGACTGGACAATTCTTGCATTAAAATTTCCCGCAAATAAGCCGATAGTTTGATTGATTTTTTACGTAATGTTTCAATGCCGCCAGCCATTTTAACTGTATCTAACGAAGCACGAATGGCAGCCAGAGATAAAATGGGGGGATTGGATAATTGCCAAGCCTCGGTACTTTGCATGGGTATAAAAGTATTTTCCATTTCAAAACGTGTTTCTTTGTCGTGCCCCCACCAACCTGCAAATCTAGGTAAGTCTTTGTTGTCATGGTGTTTTTCATGAACAAAACAACCAGCCACAGAACCTGGGCCAGAATTAAGGTATTTGTAACTACACCATGCAGCAAAATCGACTTGCCAATCGTGTAAACTCATCACCAAATTACCAGCAGCGTGAGCCAAATCAAATCCGACTTTACAACCCTTTGCATGTCCTGCTTGTGTTATGGCTTGCATGTCAAAGACCTCACCTGTGTAATATTGAACTCCTGGCAACATAATTAAGGCAATTTCATCGCCTTGTTCTTCAATAATTTTTAACAGGTCACTTGTTCTAATCGTGTCTTCACCATCTCGAGGCTTAACCAATAACATAGATTCTTTTGGATCATAACCATGAAACTTAACTTGAGATTCCACTGCATAATGGTCAGAAGGAAAAGCATGGTCTTCAATCAGAATTTTGTGTCTTTTTGCGGATGGTTGGTAAAAACTCACCATCATAAAATGTAGGTTGGCAGTTAATGAATTCATGCACACCACTTCAGATGGTTTGGCTCCAACCAACTTGGCTGATTCATCGGCTAAAAATTCATGATAGGGCATCCAAGGATAATCCCCTGAAAAATGGCCTTTGACACCCAGTTTTTGCCACTGGCTCAACTCATAGTTTAAATATTCTGATGTCTTTTTAGGCTGTAATCCCAATGAATTACCACATAAGTATATTTCATCTTCACCATTGTCTTGTTTGGGAATGTAAAATTCATCGCGCATGTGTGCAATTGGGTCTTGTGCATCTAATTGTTGGGCGTATTCTAATGTAAATTTGTTCATAGTTTAATCTTTTGTAAGATGGGCCCCGCCCATCATTGTTTATATGTATTAATTTCATGATGGGCAGGGCCCATCTTACGTTATTACCATATTCAGTGGATATAATACAGGACGACTGGGTGCAGCATCTAATTCAAAAGCGGGCAGTTGTAAATTGAGACAATACAAACCATCGCTAACACTGTCTTCAACATAAACCATTTCAGTAACGGTGCGTTCGGGTCTCGAATCGTCATTAAGTAACCTAGAGTTTGGTGTAACACTCCAATAGATGTGGTGGTTACTCAATTGTCCATCATCGTACATTTTATCTACTGATGGCATGTCTACCAATAAGTGATTAATACCAGAAGCAGCCAACCAACTCATGGCTTGATGAGTAAAAAATGGTGGTTGATTGTCATCATTGTAAATACAACTTTTTTTATTGCTATCATTTGGATAAGTTCGTATCACAAGTGCTTGTATATTATCTAGCTGGCTTTGTTGTAATTGTGATTTAAGACACGATAAATCAATCACAACATCATTGTTGTCTAGCTCTGGTAAATAACTGTCTTGGGTGTTACTTGCTATAATAGGGGTGACTGATATAACTTGACACACTGATAAACTTTGGGCTAGATTTTTACCAATTGGAACAGCCTGATGAACAATGTGAGCCACAGTTTCAGTGTGGGTGCCATTGCAATGCGGAACCAAGGTGATGCTATCAACATTACAACTGCCACCGCGTTTGGTGTCTCCGATAAAGCCACCACCACTTAAGGCTTCTTTACAGGCAATTTCAGCACCAAAATGATTGGGTTGTTGTTGATTAAAGTTTAAGTCAATGGCAATACTGATACCTTCATCCGTATCAAATTGGTAATCAATGTGATTGTTTGAAAGGTTTAAAATCATCCGATGAACATCTCTTTCTTAAGGTTTAACCATTCTAACGCACTGCCGTGTAGTAATCGGCTGGTTGTCGTATCAGAATAATTCATTGATTTAATCAGTTTACCAGGTTGTAATTCTCCCAATGGAAAGGGATAATCAGTCCCTAGTGCCAGCTTATCTTCGCCCATCAAATTGATTAAATAATTTAACATATGCGGATCATGAACCAGTGTATCGAGATAAATCTGTTTTAAATATTTACGTGGGTTGTGTGGGTTATCAACAGCCACTAAATCAGGGCGAACATTGTATCCATGTTCTATGCGACCAATGGATGCAGGAAAGCCGCCACCGCCATGAGCAAAAGCAATGCGTAAATTGGGCAAACGTTCTAGTACACCACCAAATATCATTGAACACACGGCCAGCGATGTTTCAGCAGGCATGCCAACCAACCATGGTAGCCAGTATTTTTCCATCTTGTCTTTGCCTACCATGTCCCATGGATGCACAAATATGGCAGCACCCAATTCTTCGGCAGCAGCAAAAACATCAAACAATTGTGGATCACTCAAATTCATATCGTTTACATGTGAACCAATTTGAACACCAGCTAAACCCAATTCATTGACACACCTTTCTAGTTCCTTGATTGCCAGTGCCGTATCTTGCATAGGTAAGGTGCCCAGTCCGATGAATCTTGTTGGGTATTTATCTACAACACCTGCAATGTGATCATTTAAAATCATGGATAAATCATGGGTATGTTTGGCTTTGGCCCAATAGTTAAACATCACTGGGACGGTTGAAAGCACTTGAACATGAACATTTTGATCGTCACATTCTTTTATACGCACTTCTGGAGACCAGCAGTTTTCGTCAATTTCACGAAAAAATTTACCATCAATTAACATTCGAGCACAACCACACTTGTGGTGATCAAGATTTAAGAATCCACCATACCCGTATTTCTTTTTTAAATCAGGCCATGTTTCTGGCAAGATGTGTGTATGGATATCTATTGCAAAGTGATTACAAGTCAAGTTTGTTCTCCTTTGGCATGACAGTCCCACATTCTTTACATGTGCGGTTCTTTTCATCATTTAAGAAGCGATCAAAAACTGGAAAAAAGTCTTTCTCAATATTGGTCAAATGAAAATATTCTTCATAGAGTTTATTATCACAGTTTTCACAGAACCACATCAAACCATCTGTTTCACCTTTAACCCTTTTGCGCTCAACCACCAAACCAATGGAATTGGCATACCGAACAGGAGAGTGGGGTACCTCCGGAGGCAATAAAAATACTTCTCCAGCTTTAATTGGGTAATCAACGGCCTCACCATCTTGTATGGTTTTCAAAAGCATTTCGCCTTCTAATTGGTAAAAAAATTCAGGTCCTTCTTCCCAGTGGTAATCGCGGCGGCCGTTTGGTCCACCGACAACCATTACAATAAAATCACCATCATCGAATACTTGTTTATTGCATACCGGTGGTTTGAGTAAATCTCTGTGTTCCTCAATCCATTTGTTAAAATTAAAAGGCGCCATTGGTTTGTTTTTAAAGGGGTCAGTACCCTTAATAGCTTTTGACATAAGTTAATCTCCTGAATCAGTTTTATTAAGGGTACTGACCCCTTTAAAAGTCGCGATACATTTCAATTCTATCGCGATGGGTGTAGGTAAACAATTAATTTCTACAGTGGTGCGACAGGGTTGGTTGCTGGCAAAATATTCCGCATAGATTTTATTGTAAGTTTTAAAGTCGTCTTTCATGTTGGTGAGAAAGACTTGTACATCTACCAATTTATCCCAGCTTGATCCTGAGGATTCTAGAATGGTGCGAACATTATCAAAAACACTGCGGCATTGGGTTGCAATACAATAGTCACTGATATCACCATTGTCATTTAATGTCACACCAGGAATATCTTTGCTGCCTTTTTGTCTGGGGCCAACTCCTGATAAAAACAGTAAATTGCCAACTTTTCTGGCATGAGGGTATGCGCCAACTGGTTCTGGTGCGGTTGATGAAATTATTTTTTCATTCATAGGTTAAACTCGATTGTTTTTTAAAGGGGTCAGTACCCTTTTTGTGGTTTGTTATTAAATGGTTTGATGTGCTGAGTCGTTAAAAGGGTACTGACCCCTTTAAAAAAGCACCCATTTGCAACCAGTGCTACTGGCAAAGATAGAACCGGATGATTTATCTGAAGATTTAAATTTCATGCTACTATTTTATACTGGAAATGATGAAAATTTCAAGAGTGTATCAACGAAAGGTTTTATTAATTGAATCAATAATGCTATTAAATGGCAAATTTTTCATGTCATCATGGTTTTATATACTAAGGTTTAAATTTTTCTGTTAAGTGTGTTCTGTATTTTCTTGATAAAGGAATTGTAGAATTGTTATTCATAATTATTTTATAAATTTGATTTTCTGGCGAAATAATTTCTTTAATCAAGTCTAAATTAACGATATAGCTGCGGTGCACTCTAATAAACTGGTTTTTATCTAATCTCTCAGTTATTTTATTCATTGTGGATCGCATGGGATAGACTTCATTGTTGCTATGTATATAAATGTAATTTCCACCCGATTCTATGCTGCTAACATTGTTCAAATTGATGATAAATTCTTTGCCTTTTTTCTTGATTAATAATTTGTCTGTTTGAGTCGATGAATTGTTCTGTTCAGAAACTATGCTGGCATCTCCTTGCAGTTGTTTAACAATCAGTTGGTAGATATAAATGCCAGAAAGAATAAAAAAATAACTGAGAATGTCCTTTCGGTATTCATAGAACATTTCAGTTGGCCAATGGCCGAATTCATATGTTTTATCCTTAATGTTATATATCAGTTTCCTTATCCAAACCATGCCCACAATGTGTATCAATGAAAAAACAATGGAATGTCCAATGTGGTATAAAAAATGTTTTTTAAATAATCCATAGGACAAAGGGTGGATAGATTGTGCCTTTACAATGTAGTAAATGAGAAAAAACGTTAATGCGAAACTTGAAAATGCCCAAGAATAGGCTTCCCAATGGGCCAACTCGATGCCCACTCTTTGAAAATCTTCAATAGTAGAAACCGATTCAATCCAAGCATTAACACAGCCATAAATAAACACAAAAGTTAATGTGAGAATTATTTTGTGTTTTAAAAAAAAAGTAGAGTAATTTTTCATGGTTCCTGAGAAGTTTTATTTTCAATTATTATACGTTAATTTTCGTCACAAATAACAGCAGTTAGTCACTATTTTAAGATTCTTCATCCCAAGTGACCTTATGTATTTTCCTGACTTTGTTTAATATAATTTTTTTTTTAGGTTTTTATAATGCACGAAAGAAGAATTGAATTAGATTGGTTGCGCGTAATTGTATTTGCAATACTCATATTTTATCATATCGGAATGTTGTATGTGGCTGATTGGGGATACCATTTTAAATCACAATACAGCAGTGAATTTCTTCAAAACATCATGTTGCTAGTTAATCGTTGGCGATTATCCATATTGTTTTTGATTTCAGGCATAGCGATTCGCTATTATTTACAAAAGGTTTCTCTAATAAAATTTGCAGGCATGCGAACCATTCGATTATTGATACCGCTTGCTTTTGCCATATTGGTGATTATTCCGCCTCAATTGTATATTGAAATGATTGATAAAGGGGATTTAACCAATACTTCTTATTTTGAATTTTATAAAGCATTTTTTGACCTCAAACACCCAATGTTTGAGAAATACCAATCAGGTGTTTTACCGCATATGGATGTTAATCATTTGTGGTATATTCGTGAATTGTGGTGGTTTTCAATCTATGTGATTATTTTATCACCTTTATTAAATAGTCGGTTTGTGCAAAGCATGGTCGATTTTTTAGGCAAGAAAGATTCACCATTTAGGTTGTTTTTTTTACCTGTTTTGCTATTAAGTGTTTTGGCATTTTTTGTTTTTCCAAATGACAGCGAAGGCTATAGGATAGTCATGGGATTCAGTTTTTTAATTGTTGGGTACCTTCTGGGCTGGAACGCAAATCTTTGGAATTTAATCAAACAGCACAGAAGGTTGTTTTTATACTTCGCCCTTATAACCTATTTTTTGTTGATAGCCTATTATCAATTAGTTTGGAAATTACGTAAAGAGTCCATAACAGGATTGCCTTTATTTTTAGAAATCCTGTTTTCTTATTTTAATAGATGGAGTTGGATATTGATGATATTGGGGTATGGTTCAGAGTATTTATCAAAGTCCAATAAATGGATTAATTATCTTAATCAAGGCGTTTATCCATACTACATCTTACACCAAAGCGTGCTAATCGTATTGGCATATTGGCTTTCTGATTATGCATTGGGTGGTTTTTTTGAACCTCTATTTGTTATTATCGGCACCATCTTAGGATGTGCAATTGGGTTTGAAATCATTCGTCGCTTTAAAATTTTGCGATTGTTATTTGGATTGAAAATAAAATAAAGTATGATACCTATTAAATGACTTTAATTTATCAGGATAGACAATTGACAAAAAAACCAAACAAATGGATTGCCGCATTATTGGGTTTTTTCTTATCACCGATGGGTTTATTATACGTAGGAAAACCACTTTTAGCCTTATTGGTTTTATTAGCTGGGTTTATGTTAAATTTTTATGGGCAATTTTATGCCAGTGAGAGTTTAGATTTTTTTGTATCCATATTTTTATGGTGTTTTTTTGGGTTTATATCTGTTTATGCTTATAACAAAGCATTGAAATTTGAGAATAAAAGGCCTTGGTATAGTAAATGGAATGGCCAAATTGGAATATTTTTGATATTTATTATACCAATAATCATACTAAGAGTTTTTTATATTGAATTTTTTCATATCCCAGCCGCGTCAATGTCACCTAGTATAAACATGGGTGATCACATAATGGTTGTTAAAAAAGGCTGTGGCAATTACAAATTATTTGGCATTCAAATTCATAAATCAGAAAGAACTGAATCATGTGAAATTGAAAGGGGAAATGTCATAGTATTTGAATTTCCAAATGATAAATCCATAAGTTATATAAAGAGAGTCGTCGCAGTGAGCAATGATAAGGTTTCTTATCATAAAAATATTCTTACAATAAACGGAACCATAGTTGAAAATAAATTCATTTCTGAACAAAAACGTGAATCAATATATGAAGAACAGTTAGGTGACACTGGTTATCAAATAATGCAAATGTCAAATAGAAATCATGGCGATGGAGACTGGATCGTTCCAGAAGGTACTTTTTTTGTTATGGGCGATAACCGTGACAATTCATCAGATTCAAGAATGTGGGGATTTGTACCAGAACAGAATGTAATCGGCGTTTTATATCATATTTTTGAGAAATAAATCATGAAATTATACTACACACCAAAATCACACTTTGCCCGTAAATTACGGATACTAATCGATGCTTGGGGTATTGATGTTGAATTAATTGATGTAGGAGATGTAGCAAACTCTGATAGTTTTGGTGGCAATCCATTGATGAAAGTGCCTGCATTGGTTGATGGAAAGCGATGTGTGATTGATTCTGATAATATTGCCCAATATTTAACTAGAAAATACGATGTTCAAGACAAGTATAAAGTTCTAACCAATGATGTTAATGCCTTGAATACCCGTGCAGTTATGAATGGAATCATGTCTACTGAGGTAGAAATTCTACTGGCAAAAAGAACAGGCATAGACATCATCAAGTACAAGCGATTTGATAAAATGATCGACTCTATCAATTCAGGCTTACAATGGTTGGAGCAAAACGCATCAATTTTTTCATCAAAGCCAACTTATCTAGGATTTCATTTGGTCTGTATGTGGGATCATTTGGAGCTTTATGCACCGATTGAATTGAATTATCCGAAATTACAAAAGCATGTTGTTGAGTTGTCAAATTTGAGTTATGTGGTTTCAACTTTGCCAAAATAGATAATCGAATTCTATAGCTTTAATCTACTTCAAAACCATGCATAAAAATAAGATCTGATGGGCATTGGTCGATTTTAGGGAGATTGTCATATTGAGTTTGCAACTCATCGATGGGCTCAAATATATTGGATGATACCCAAACATTAATGTCCAATGGTAATTGGCCAAGGCTGCTGTCGGTGTCACAAGGTCGTGCAACGCGAATAAAAGCTGAGGCTGAACTGATATCAAAATCTGTACAACGTGAATCTGCACCAATTCTTTTGGCGGCTTGCATGGCAGCCATCAATTTGTCAGATAAAGGACCATTGTGGTTAACAAAAGCGGATTCCATGTCTGTCACCACGTCATCAGAAATCAGTATATTGCCTGCGATGGCATAATTTTGACCTGTGACATGGTGAAATTCGTCAAAGCATTGTGGTCCAGTAAAGGCTGCGCTATTTGCATTATCATTGATTAAGTCAACAGCCAGATATTGTCTTTGTGAAGAATTGTTTTGAATGTCGTTGTTATCCAACCAGTCCATGATTTCTGCAGGTCTATCACCCAACTCCATTCGGGTTCTTGCTCTGTTTTGATTGGCTGGAATATAAAAAGATTGAGTATGGATAACGCCTTTGCCTAGTAAGATATCACTGATGACTATGGCACCATCTTCAGCACCAATACAAGTCGCTCCAGCACTGCCAATTTCACCTGTTTCAGGGTCAACAGCCACAATAGAAAATGTGGCATGGGCGAGATTTGAGAACAATAATACGATTAATATAAGACCTGTCTCTTATACACATCTCCGAGCCCACGAGACAGGCAGAAATC
>OJDV01000306.1_pt1 | contig 18047 bp, 14 predicted proteins | sample 1592911 | NCBI WGS metagenome assembly OJDV01 (sample SAMN05416860, study PRJEB24817) | seawater metagenome | isolation source: Sea water | place: Canada:Atlantic | collected 2013-11 | reverse complement strand
TACACAGAGTAGATCGTCGGCAGCGTCAGATGTGTATAAGAGACAGTCCAAGTACATTGTTAAAGGCATTAATAAGCTAAACAATGGATCCTACGAGATAGATTTTGAGCAATTTGATATTCTACCAGGATTAATTGATACTGACGTTTTACAAGCAGTACAAGCTCTTCCAGGAATTCAAAGCATTAATGAAACTGTGTCTAATATTAATATTAGAGCAGGAACACATGATCAGAATCTTATTCTTTGGGACGGAATTAAAATGTATCAGTCTGGTCATTTTTTCGGCTTGATATCTATGTTTAATCCTCAAATTACCCAACAAGTAAATGTCATTAAAAATGGAACTGAAGTAGCCCTTACTGATGGAGTTTCTGGGACAATTTCTATGGAAACTAGTTCTGAGATAAACGATACATTTAAAGGTAGTTTAGGTGTGAATTTTATAGATGCAAACGGTTTTGTTGATGTTCCTGTAAGTGAAAAATCCTCACTTCAAGTTGCTGCTCGAAAATCGATAAGTGATTTTGCTGAAACACCTACGTATTCAAACTTTTTTGATCGTATCTCACAGGACACAGAAGTTGAAAGTAATACCAGTAATACTATAAATTCTGATCAAGAATTTGATTTTTATGATACGTCATTGCGTTGGATTTATAATATTTCGGATAAAGATCAACTTCAGCTTAATTTTTTGAACACTTATAATGAACTTCGGTTTAATGAAAACTCAATTGTTAATGGAATGGAAGCTTCTCGTCGAAGTAGTTTGAGTCAACATAGTATTGCAGGAGGAATCCAGTACAGCCGAATTTGGAATGATAAATGGCAATCAGCTATTGAGATCTATGAAACCGATTATAAACTTGAAGCTAATAACGCTAATGTACTAGATAATCAGCGTTTTCAACAAGAAAATGTTGTTTCAGAAACGAGTTTAAAATTCAGTACAAACTATAGACTAAATGATAAGATCCAACTTCTAAATGGCTATCATTTTGTGGAAACGGAAATCACAAACCTTGATGATGTCGATAATCCACGCTTTAAATCATTAGTGTCAGAAGTTTTAACTACACATGGTCTGTTTTCTCAATTGAATTATAAAACATTAAACAGAAAAACCAGTTTAAACTTTGGTTTGAGATATAACTACATTGGTAAATTTGATAAGCATATTCTTGAGCCTAGAGTAGCTTTTACACATCAGTTTTTAGATAATTTTTCGTTGGAAGTTTTAGGTGAATTCAAACATCAGAATACCTCACAAGTTATTAATTTTCAGAATGACTTTTTGGGTATTGAAAAAAGACGTTGGCAATTGTCTAATGATGAAGACATTCCTATAATTAGAAGTAAACAAGTATCCTTGGGAGTTAGTTATAGCAAGAAAGGATGGCTTTTAAATGTTGATGGTTACTATAAATATGTTAAAGACATTACAACTCAAAGTCAGGGTTTTCAAAATCAATATGAGTTTGTGAAAACTACTGGGAATTATGATGCTTATGGTTTAGACTTTATTTTGCGAAAGCAAATTCAAAATTTTAATACGTGGTTGAGTTATTCTTATTTGAAAAGTAACTACGAGTTTATGTCATTACCTGAAGAAACATTTCCTAGTAATTTTGACATTACACATTCCATAACCTTTGGCGCAGCTTATACTTTAGAGCATTTGAAATTTTCAGCAGGACTGAATTGGCATTCCGGGAGACCAACAACACAGCCAACTGCTGGAAACGAGATTGTAAATGATGATATTAATTTTGAAGCAAGTAATTCTAGTGAACTAAAAGATTATTTAAGGGTTGATGTTTCTGCACTTTATGATTTTAAACTTGGAAATAAAACGAGTGCTGATCTTGGTATTTCTATTTGGAATGTATTGGACAAAACCAATGAAATTAATAACTTTTATCGAGTAAACAATGGAATGATTAATGAGACATTGCAAAACTCTTTAGGCATGACTCCAAATGCTGTTTTACGAATTCACTTCTAATAATTCTCTGGAAGATCAATTCTTACTTTATATGATTTTAAGTCTTCTAAGTAATCAGTATGCGAAAAGTCTTCACTATTAAATTCAGATTGTCTTGATTGCTTAGTTTCTTTACGTTTTAATGCTTTCAAAAATCGTTTTACTTCAGTTTTATCATTAATGATCAAACCTGGAACGTCAACAGATTTTCCTAGATCATCTTTAGCAACCATTGTAAAATAAGAGGAATTACAATGCTTAATTTCTCCAGTTCTAATGTTTTCAGATTCTACGCGAATACCAACAACCATAGACGTGTGTCCAACATGATTAATAGACGCTTTCATCGTTACTAAATCTCCAATTTCAATCGGATTCAAAAAATCTACTGTGTCTACAGATGCAGTCACACAATAGGTTTCTGAATGTTTTGAGGCGCAGGCAAATGCAATCTGATCCATTAAGTTTAAAATGTAACCACCATGAATTTTACCACTAAAATTTGAATGGGATGGTTGCATTAATTGGGACATGCTTATTCTTGAAGAATCTATAGTTTTATAGCTCATAATCAATATTATTCGTCATCACCTTGAGCACGTTTGATAATGGCTTCAGGTAAAGATTTTTTTGCTTTAGCTCCTAGTTTTTTGATTTTCTCAACGCTCGTTATAAGATTTCCTTTTCCTTCAACTAATTTATTCATTGCAGAAGAATAATCTTTTTTGGCATCATCAATCTTTTTACCAACACCTGTTAAATCTTTTACTAAACCTTCAAACTTGTCGTAAAGCGCTCCAGCTTGTCTAGCAATTTCAATGGCATTTCGTTGTTGTTTTTCATTATTCCACATCGTATCAATAGTACGAAGCGTTGCCAATAGAGTAGAAGGTGTTACAATCACTATATTTTGTTCAAATGCTTTATTATATATTGAATTGTCTTCATTAATAGCTACTGCAAATGCAGGCTCAATGGGAATAAACAGTAACACAAAATCGGGAGACTCAATATCATACAAGTCTTGATAGTTCTTTTCAGATAGTTGATCAACGTGCTTTCTGATAGAATTGATATGTGCTTTTAAATACATATTTCGGTCCTCATCCTCAGCATTCACATAGCGTTCGTAATCGGTTAGAGATACTTTGCTATCAATAATCATCTTCTTGCTATCAGGAAGATGTAAAACCACATCAGGAAGCACTCGTGAGCCATCGGCTAAGGTGAAACTTTGCTGAACGTAATATTCTCTATCTTTTTCTAATCCAGATTTTTCAAGGACACGTTCTAATACCAATTCGCCCCAATTACCTTGCATTTTACTATCGCCTTTCAACGCTTTAGTCAAATTGGTAGCTTCCTTAGTCATTTGTTGATTGAGGTCTTTTAATCCTAGTAGTTGCTCTTTTAAAGCAGAATGCATACTGATACTTTCCTTTTGAGTATCGTCAACTTTTTTTTCAAATGTTTGAATTTTCTCCTGTAACGGATTTAATATATTCTTAATATTTTCTTTATTCTGAAGGGTGAATTTCTCCGATTTTTCATCTAGTATTTTGGTGGCAAGAAGCTCGAAGTCTTTTCTTAATTGTTCTTGACGTTCTTCTAATTCTTCATCACGTTTTAAGTTTAACTGCTGAAGGTTTTCGTATTCTGTGTTTTTTCTAGTCAATTCTGTATTCAAAAACTCTTTCTCGCGTCTAATGTCTTCGCGTTCTGTTTCTAGTTTTGATACATTTTGTTTTAAATCCTCAATAGTAGCAGACATTTGATTTTGACGTTCTTCAAGAGTACTTTGCTCGCTTTTACTTTTTAGTTTAATAAAAAGCATGCCTAAATAGGCGCCAAGAGCTGCAGAAATTAGAATGGCTAAAATGAGAATAATACTGTCGTTCATAAAGAGAATTGAAATTTACTCAAAGATAAATGATTTGTCGAAAGATTCAGGCTTGTAATTAAAAGATATGTTCTAGTTTTTCAAAATATGGATATCTTCAATAATACGCTCGATATCTTCATCATTTGTACCATCATAAATGCCACGAATTTGCTTCTCTTTGTCTATTAATATGAATTTAGTCGTATGAATAAAATCTTGTAGGTCGTCACCTTTTTCAACAACAGCAAAATAACTTTTGCGTGCGAGATTGTAAATATGCTTTTTCTCACCTGTAGTAACATTCCATTTAGAATCAATAACACCTTTTGCTTTTGCATATTCTTTAAGTGTCGAAACGCCATCAAATTCGGGACGAACAGATAGTGACAAAAACATGATGTCATCATTGTCAATAAATTCCTCTTGTATTTTCGTCATATTATCAGTCATTATTGGACAAATAGTAACACAAGTTGTAAAAAAGAAATCGGTAACATAAATTTTATCTTTGTAATCCTCTTGAGTAACAATTTGTCCGTTTTGATTGATAAGATTAAAGTCTGAAACTGTGTGGTTAGAAGTTTTGTTTCTTAGGCTTTTATCAACAAGTTCGGGATTGAAATTTGCAGGATTATAGATAGGTAATACTTTTTGCTCTTTAGAATTACATGATATTAGACCTAAACAAAAAATGCACAGAAAAGTAGAGAAATATGATATTTTAGTTTTCATTTTTAAAGTAACTAAATTGAAATTTCATTAACAAAAGTCCTTGCTTCTTCTAGTTCTGGTCGTTTACTATTTGAATCTTTAGTGAGTTCAATAAGTTGTTTAAAATAAGAGGTTGCTTTTTCGGTATTTCCAATTTGTTTAGCGGCTACTGCAGCGCCATAAATCCCATTAAATCTATGAGGATGTCCTTTCAAATTAACCTCATAAGCATCTAATGCTTCTTTTGGTTTATTTAATGCTAATAACATATCTCCAAGAAGTTCATCTGCAGGTAATACTTCTCCAGGAGTTACAGGATGTTTAGATGTTTGGCTTTCAAGTTTCGCTGCCATTTTCATTAAGGTAAGCGCTTCATCATTGTTTCCTTTGGCTAAATTAATCCAGGCTTCTGTTGTTTTAATTTCAATGAGTACTTGACCTGCTTTATACTTGGATTGAGCATCATCAATTTCAAGGAGTTCTTTATGAAAAGACTGAATGATTTCAAGTTCTTTCTCGGCAGAAGCAATATCACCTGAACGAGCAGAACCTATAGCTCTGGCAAAATGTAATATTGATTTTTCCCAAGGGAAATTATCCCAGTTTAATTCTATAGAAGGCAACTCCAATTTTGTTGCTTCTTCCCATTGTCGGTTTTCTAAGGCAATTCGAGCTGGAATTGCATTTGCAGTATACGCGACAGCAAAGTGATTTAATGGAAATATCTTTGTCATTGATTTTAGATACTCATTTTGCGCATCGACCTCTTCACTTTTTCCTTGTTGTAAATAGGCATAAACGAGATAATCCATGGCATGAATTTCTTGAGCCCAATTTGCATCAGGATTAACACTTTCTGCATAACAAACTGCTGATGAAGCTGAGTTTATATTAGTGTCAATTGATTCTTGCCAAAGCCCTAATCGGGTGAAAATATGAGATGGCATATGCTGAGCATGTGCAGAAGCTGGAGCGATTTCAGCATAACGTCTGGCTGTATTTAGAGCTGTTACTGCAATTTCTGGATAATCATAAGTGTGAATCACATAATGTGCAATTCCTGGATGGTTTGGTTGCTCTTCAAATAGTTTTTGTAAAATAGCACCTGCTTTTTTCTGATTAGAATATGTTTTGTCATTTGGATCTGCAGCAGAAGTTATAGCTAGAGCATAAAATATTGCCGCTTCAACATCATCACTTTGGCTATCGTAAATTTGTTGCATTTTCTTTTCATATAACAACTCTCTAGTTTTATGATTTTTATTTTCCCAATCATCATAGAATATGTTTATAGCATCTATGTATAGCTCTGCACGTTCTGATTTTGGTAAAGATTCTGCTATTTCAAGAAGGACTGATCCCTTTTTTAATTCTTTTGGTCCAGGTGGAGCCCATAATTCATGATAAATACTCATAGCAACGCCCCAATATGCCATTGCGCATTCTGGATCTGCATCTATGACTTTTACAAACGCTTTCTCAGCTTCATCATATTCAAAAGAGTGGAGTAGGGAAATAGCTAAATCGAATGTTTCACGAACATCATATTTACAATCTAAAGCAAAACTTACATCGCCAAATTCAGGATTACCACAAAGCAAAATATCGCCTCGAAGTAAGTCAATTGTAGCTAAAGCAGGATTGGGTTTTGGAGTTTTGTCTTTGCAAGAAAAAATTAGAAAAATTAATAGAATACAAGATACTTTTAGTGATTTCATCTTTTTAGTGATTTAGTAGAATTTGTTAAGATGAAAAACGGTTTATAAAAAAGAGGGGATTGAAATTTTTTAAAAATCTGATTTTCAATAACCTAAAATTAACCTAAAATATTTAAATAAGAAAGTGATTTGACATTATTAAGGTTTAACAATAAAAAAGGCACTCAACTTGAGTGCCTTTAAAATATGTTTTCATTTTAGGATTAATACCAGCCTCTAACATTATACATAACTGTACTTGGTTGGTTTTTTGCTCTTGCCATACTCACTTCAAAAGCTGAGTCGTAATAAGATTTAGTTGCATCTAAAACTTTAAGTTTATAATTCCAATCTCTATCTTGTAAGTCTTTAACTCTCGCCTCAATTTTACTAAACAAAGTTTTTACAGAATTAAAACAATTGGCTTCCGGCTGAACTGAAGATAAAATTCTAGCCGCTTCATTAGCTGCTTCAATGTCTTGATTAGCAGTCCATATAGCTTGAGCTTCGATAAGTCTTAATTTACAATCTCTATTCATAGCTTTAATGAAAAGTGCTTTTGTTTTACTTTGTGATTTCTCGAAACAAGTACTAGAAGCAGGTATACTCAGCATGATTCCTAAAGCCTCTTCAAGTTGACCTGAGTTTTCTAGAACTTCAGATTCTTTAGTTATTTGAGCACAATTGGAGTTGTAGTAATCAATAATTTTGTCTTTTCCTCTAGTAAGAAAGCTTTGCATAGCTTCGTTCTTGGGTTTAAGACGTTTTAGGGCTTGCATATAGGCTTTTGTTTCTGTGGTTCCTACACCTTTTACATTAAATGTTTCACTGGCATATAAAGTTCCTGCGATACCATCACCTATGTATAAGGTAACATCTAAAACTAGAACTACTTTTACTGGAGCAGTTGGCATGATTTCTTTTGTTGCCACTACAATATTTGGAGTAATAATAAATCTTGAATTGTAGCCATTGCTACTAATGCCATTTGCAGTTACAAGTTGGCCAAGTTTATTAAGTAACATCTTTTTTGCAGATGAAGGTACATTTTCTATTTGATCAGGAACATAAGCACCTAAATTAATTGCATAATCTTTGTTTTGTCCAATTGCTATAATTGAAGCTAAACAAAATAGTATTGCTAAAGCTTTTTTCATTTTGTTTTGATTTTTTATTATTTACTTCCTAGTATTATTGTCGCTCTTCCAAGTCCTTTCATGACTAGTTTGTTTGGAATAGAAAAAGGAGCGTTTTTCAAGTACTTACTTAATTCTCTTACATATCGTCGCGCATCGATAGCTCTTCCTTTATCGTTGTAAAGCGGAATTCTAACTTGTTCAAAAAGCATCATGCTTTCTGTTGCATCTGCAGTGGTAAATCTTCCTTTTACGGTATTGTCTGCAAACCAGTCTTCAATAATAAACCCTAATTCGTCTCCTCCACCAAAATCAGTTTCTAAATCGCCATCCCAGTCATCCCATGTTTGGATTCTCACGATTATTTCACGTCCGTTTTCAAACATATCATCAAAATGATCTTGTAGAGATAAAGTGAAATTATCCATGTGTGAAAGTACAGCTTCAGAAAGTAATACTGGAGTTTCAGCTGAGAATGAAGGCGCTCCAGTTCCTGTAGCAGTAGCTACTTGTTTGTCTGTGTAAGCATCTAATCCTTGAAGATTGAAATTTATTGATTTCTTTGGACCAGTTTTATTAACTGTCCAAGTTAATTGAATAATTATATCTGCTTTAGCAGCTTTTTTAATAGCGTCTATTGGACTTTCGTTAACAGCAGCTCCAGAATCTTTAGAGCTTCTTAGGTTGTCTTCTACAGCATTAGATTCTAGTGTTTTTATAGCGGATTCCATATTTTTAAGAGGAAAACCTCTTTCTGCCATCATGCCATTAATTTGGCTAATCACCTGTAATACTTCAGGGTTTTCTTGAAATGCTCTTTTGTAATCAGGAATTTTTATGGTAGATCCTTGATTATCGAAACTTAGCATGTAGCCATTTTGATTACACCAAACATCACTTGGCACAACCATTAGTGTAGGTTTCTTCGCTTGGCCAAAGCTTAATAAACAGAATAATGTAAATGCAATAAGGGTAAATATTTTATGTGATTTCATTTTATATTTTTTTTAATTAAAAACCTGAGTCTAATGATTTTGCAATTCCTTTTGATTCAAGTAATTTCCTTAATTGATCGGTAAGTACATTAACTACAATTCCAATTTTATATTCGCGTTTGCTAATTTTTAATCGGTCGCCAGGAGCAATACTGCCATCAGTAGCAGAACTTACATATTTTAAATATGCTCCACCATCAGCAAAGAAACTATCAAAAAATTCTTTGTGTTTTTCTTCCATTGCAGGATCAGATACTAAGGCTCTAAATTGAGAGCAACCTTGCCCTCCTCCAGCATAACCTTTGAAAATAATGCCGTGAACAGCATTTTTCATTCCACTAGAAATAGCGTGTTTTGGATTTTTAGAATATGACCATACCTTAACAAGTTTTGATCCTTGTTTTGCAATGCCTTCGCATTCTAAATCATATCTCCAGATTTTTGTATCCTCGTTGGCTTTGTTCTTTTTCCATTGTGCGTTTACACTTGTACAAAAACCAATAAAAAGTACCGATAATAATAAATGTTTTAATTTCATGATTATATATTTTAATTAATTTGACGAATTAGCATTCCTGCATAATATTTGTTTTTTTTACCACTAAAAACGGTGTACTCGAGAGTTGTATCTGTGTTTTCTTCATCAGCATTAAACCGGTTATCCCAAATCTGGTTTTTATCAACTTTTATAACACCAACTCTTTTATATTCAGTTTTACCTTCCTTATTTAATACTTGCTCAAGGACTTCATATTTATCTCCTTTTTCTAAACCTTCTTTTAATCCAATTTTAGCCGATAAAGGGTCTGTGCTCATTAAAGGCGTTTTTGTTCTAAATACTTCGTACTCTCTTTGCAATTTTGCGGTTACGGCATCAGATGCCTTTATTGTAGCGACTGTAATTAATTCTTCGTCAGTTTGTTGTGTATATGAAGTGCTTTGTAAATCAGCCCAAGCCATTTGTGTTCCAATATATTCCAATTCGAAAACAGTAGACTCGTTAAATGCCTTTACTTTTTCTTCGTCAATTTGATCGTCTTCGGTCCAATAATCATTATAGAATATATTAGCAACTTCATCATTCCATTTAAGTCTAAATAATAGTGCATCGGTTTTTATAACATATCCTTTACCTAATACACCTACACCTTCACTTGCTCCATCACTTATTGCTGCTACATCTTCAGCTCCTGCCAAAACGGCGACTTCGGAAACCATGGATAACAAGCCTTTGACCTTTTTTGCAACTTCTTCTTTATTTGTGTATTTAAAATTATTTACAATAACAAACGTATTTTTAATAAGCTCTTCACCAGCATCGGCCAGCATCGCAGTTCCTCTCTCTGTGTTTTTAGCAATTTTAACATCTAAATCTGTAGCGCTATAAAAACCTCGTTCAGATATTAAATCCATATTAAAACCACCTTGCTCGCTTCGGTTGAACCATTTTGAAATCATTGATTTTGCAATGTCATGAGTATATAAATATTCTGAAATGGCATTTTTTTGAGCTTCTTTTAAATTAGCTTTCGAAAGTGTATCGTTATATAGTTTTGGAATACTTCTTTCACTGACTATATGATTGTTGAATTTTTCTGGGATTTTTGAATCAACAAATGTTTTTTGAATATGTTGACTGAAATTTCTAGTCGAATCTGTAACCATAAGTGTATACAAAGAACTTCTTCTGTATTCAGCTGTTTTAGTGTCATTTTGTGAATATCCAATGAATGCAAAACATACAGAGAACATAAAAATGAGAGGGTTGGTTAGTCTTATCATTTTTGCAATTGATTAATAGTATGCAAATTAGGACTTTTAATTGGCTTTTTATGCTGTGTTTTTTGTAGTATGTCGAATTAAGTCTTGTAGGAAATGTTTTTCTTGTAGCCTGAAACTTATAGTAAATGAATTACTTTACTTTAAAGCTCCCAGTTGTTTTGTCAAAACCAATTAAGTCTTTTGGAAACAAGGTTTCAAAGATGCCTTTTTCAATAAGATTACAAGGTGAATTTGATATAACATTATTAGCAGTCATTACAACCATCGTATCACATAATTGAATAGCTAAATCAATTTCATGAGAAGAAAATAGGATGGTTTTATTCGTGTCTTTGACAAGCTTTTGGAGTAGCTTTAATATGTATGCTTTATGATACATGTCTAAATGAGTCGTAGGTTCATCTAATATAATGAGGTTTGTATCCTGAACTAAAGCTCGTGCAATCATGACTTTTTGAAACTGACCATCACTTAATTCAAAACATTTGCGATATTTTAAGTCGGATAGGTTGGTTTGGTCTATGGCTTTATTAATTATTGAAATATCATTTTCAGAAAGATTTCCAACCCAATTAGTGTAAGGTTGACGACCAAGAGCGATGAGTTCAAAAACAGATAAATTTTTAGACATGAGCTGTTCGGTTAATACCAAACTCATGGTTTTTGCTAATTCAATTGAAGAGTAGTTTTCTAGATTTTTTTCATTTAAATAAATCTCACCGATTAAAGGTTGTTGTATGGATGTTAAGGTTCTCAAAAGGGTAGATTTCCCAATACCATTTGCACCAACTAGTCCGATAAGCTCACCTTGCTTGAGTTCAATGTTGATATTGCTAGCTATAACAGATGTATCCTTTTTCGATTTATAACCAATGGAAAGATTCTCTGTTTTTAGGATGATATGTTTACTTGTTACTGTCATTTAGAATACCATTTTACGTTTTCTAACTAATAACCAAACTACGACAGGAGCTCCAATAAGAGAAGTTATAGCGTTTATTGGTAACGTATAATCACTAGTTGGTAGTTGTGCAATACTATCACAAATAAGCATCACTATAGCTCCAAATAAGAAAACTGCTGGTAATAATATTTTGTGATTAGAGGTGTTAAATAATTGTCTTGTCATATGCGGAATTGCAAGTCCGATAAAGGCTATTGGTCCAGCAAAGGCAGTAATTGTACCCGCAAGTAAACTCGTTGCTAAGATGATGATTAACCGACTCTGTTTAATATTCAACCCTAAGCTTTTGGCATAATTTTCTCCTAACAAAAATGTGTTTAAGGCTTTAATCGACATAATAGTCAATAGTATTCCGAAAATATAAATACAGAAAAAGATTAAAACTTCATTCCATGAAAGGTTTCCTAAACTACCAAATCCCCAAAAAATGTATTGTTGTAATTGTTCAGCAGAACTAAAATAGGCGAGGACGCTAACCACAGCAGCTGTAATACTTCCGAACATTAAGCCAATAATTAAAATAGCCATAGTGTCTCTAACTTTTGAAGAGATTAAAAGCACAGCCAATAAAACTAGAAAACTACCTAGACTGGCAGCAATAACAATACTCCATTTTGAAATCAAGAGCGTTGCAAATACACCTCCAAATAATCCGGAACCTAAAATGACTAGAGCTACACCAAGACTTGCGCCAGAACTAATACCTAAAACAAATGGACCAGCTAATGGATTCCGAAATAGTGTTTGCATCAAAAGTCCTGAAATTCCTAAACCAGATCCAACTAATATTGCTGTTATGGCTTTTGGTAATCTGTAATCCTGAATGATATATTGCCAAGATTCATTTTCTGAAATTCCAAAAACACTATTAAATACTTCTTTAGTAGGAATACTTACAGAACCTAAACTAATGTTTGCTACAAAACATAGTAAGAGCAATATTGATAAAAAAATAAACGTATATGTGTATTTCGTATTCAATTAATTAAGCGGTTTAAAAAACGTTAGTTCGTAATCAGTTAATAATTCTGGATGACATATTTTTATCATGTCTTTTAATACTAAATCTGGTCTTGAAATTCCAAGTTCATAATATAAAACACCTCCAGTTCTTCCTGTTGTGTTAGAAAAAGTATAAATCGTTTTATTCTGAAAGGCATCAAATTTAGTATAGTGGTTATTTGATTTTTCTAAAGCTTCATAGCTTTTATAGTATGATGGACTTAACCATAACTTTGCTGTTTTTCCTTTTTCAAAAACAGTTTCAAAACTTAATGCAATGCTTCCAGTTTCTTTAGTGTCACTCCATAAGTAATTGGTATTCGCATCTTTTAAAAATTGAGCTTCAGGACTTGTTCCGTTTGGTAAATACCAAACATCTTTATGCATCGCTCCACACAATATTGTAGGTTTTGATTTGGCTTCGGAAGCTTTTTTTTTTGCTTCATTATAATCCTTTTCTATTTTAGTGAAGATGGCTTCTGCTTCTTTTTCTTTATCGTATAGTGCTCCGAAAAACTTAATCCATTCGGCTTTTGCTAAAGGAGATTTTTCTACCCAATCACCATTATAGATTACAGGTATGCCTGCTTTTTCTATAATTTCCATACTTTTATTAGTGCCATCAACTCCAAAAGCGACAACAACATCAGGTCTTAGCTCAAGTAAAACCTCAGTGTTTATACCTTCATTATTTCCAAGTTCTCTGATTTGTCCATTATCAATTCTTATTCTGGTTTTTTCAGAAGATATATAATCTGATCCTGGAAAACCAACTAAGGTTTGCTCAACACCTAAAAGCTCAAGCGAAGGAATGTGAGTGGTAGATGTGACTACTATTTTTTGTATTGGTGTAGTTATTATGCCATTAAATTCATCTTTGTTTAAAGTTAATTCTGGTAAATTTTTTTTAGGAATTAGGGCATAACTATAACTGTTATCTGATTTAGGCCAAGGATTAGTCACTTTTAAAACAGTAAAGTTCTTGTTGTTCTCTATTGAAAATCCTTTAGCATAATCAAGCTTAATGACATTGTTTTCAATGGTTTTTGAAAAACTAGTTTTAGTTTCAGATTGACATGAAAAAATTAAGAATGCTATTAAAAGATATAGTTTTGATCTCAAGTGAATGATTTTAAATTTTACCAAAAGTAATATTATTTAAAGTTTTGAGTGAATCCTTAAACAAAATGTTTAATTTTGCTCCGAATTTAGGTTTCATTCGTTTAACCGAATGGATTAAAAGGGAATCTGGTGAGAAATTAATTTTCAAGTCCAGAACTGTTCCCGCAACTGTAAGCTATCAAGCTTGTTATTACCTTCATTGTCACTGGAATTTTTTTTCTGGGAAGACCAATAACAAGACGCAAGTCAGGAGACCTGCCAAATTCATAATCAATATTACTTTCGGGAGAAAAGTATTTGAGGTATGAAATATATAAATCTATTTTTTTTATTGCTGCTTTATAGTAGCATTGCAAGAGCACAAACATTGACCGATTCTATTCAGCAATTGGATGAAGTGGTACTTAGTGATATAAAGCTGAAACGTTATGCAAATGGCTATAAGATCTCTATTCTAAGTGATTCTATACTTAGAAAAAATAATTCATCATTAACAGACGTTTTGCGATTTAATTCTAATATCTATTTCAGAGAGAATGGTTATGGAATGGTATCTTCTCCTTCTTTTAGAGGAACCAATGCGGCACAAACTGCTGTAATATGGAATGGAATTAATATCAATTCTCAACTTAATGGACAGGTTGATTTTAATTTAATATCATCATCTAATTACAATACCGTAAGTATTAGAAGCGGTGGAGGTAGTGTGCAATATGGAAGTGGAGCTATTGGTGGAACTGTACATTTATCTAACGATTTAGATTTTAAAAAACATTTTGATCATAGAGTTCAATTAGGATTTGGGAGCTTTAATACTAAAAGCGCTAGTTACAATGCGTCTTTTGGAAAAGGAGCATGGTCAGGTAATTTTGGACTAGCTTATCTTGACTCGAATAATGATTATAAATTTTTAGGCACAGATAGACGAAATGAAAATGGAGCCTTTAATAATTTGGATATCAATTTTAATTTAGGCTATGTTTTATCAAATAAAAATGTACTTAAATTTTATCATCAAAATTTCAGGAGTGATCGTGAATTTTCTTCAACATTATTAGCACCTTCAGACGGTAAATATAAATCTGAAGATTATCGTAGTATTTTAGAATGGGCTCATATTGCAGAAAATTTTACTTCGAGTTTTAAAGCTGTCTATTTATTAGAGCAATTCAAGTATTTTGAAAGTAAAGATTCAAATGATTATTCAAAAGGTCTTGCCAACACTTGGTTGATAAAACATCATTACAAACGTCACTTTTCAAAACGTTTAACATTAAGCGTTATCACTGATTATAGTTATATCACAGGTGAAGGTAATAGTTTTGATAATCCAAAGCGAAATGCATTTTCTGCTACAGTAATTTTGAATCATCGTCCAGCTGAAAAGTTGCAGTATAATTTGAATGTTAGAAAGGATGTGATTTCAGATTTCAGCAGTCCATTTGTGTTTTCTGGAGATATGAGTTACCAAATACTTAACTCGTATGCATTGAAAATCAATGCCTCGAAAAACTTTAGAGCACCAACTTTTAACGATTTATATTGGAATCCAGGAGGGAATTTAGACTTAAAGCCAGAAGAATCTTTTCAAATAGATTTAGGGCATGAGTTAAGCTTTAAAAATATTGATTTCAAACTCAATACATTTTACATCGAAACTTCAGATTTAATACAATGGAGACCTAATGCAAGTTTAGGATATTGGAGTCCTGTTAATGTTGCAAGTGCTATGCATTATGGGTTAGAGGCAGAATTAAGTATAACTAAAAAAATTAAAAAACATATTCTGATTCTATCAAGTTCTTATTCGTATACCGAAACGGAAGATATTGAAAAACAACAGCGTTTGTTTTATGTGCCAGTTCATAAAGCGAATGCTTCGTTATCTTATAGTTATAACTCATTTACAGCATTTTATCAGCATCTGTATAATGGCGAAGTTGATATTATAGGTGACACGCTTGATGGTTTTGATATTGGCAGCTTGGGTGTCTCATATACCATTAAAACGAACAAAAAAATAAGCTATATAACTGATTTTAGAATCAATAATATATACGATACGTATTACGAAAACGTAGCATTTCGACCAATGCCAAATAGAAATTTCAATATTAAACTAACACTTAAATTTTAAAATAATGAATATTAAAAAATTTGCATTAATTGCACTCACATTCACATTCGTATTCACATCTTGTAGTAATGATGATGATACTTCATCTCCTGATCCATTAGGTAATTATGAAAATGGAATTCTAGTCTCACATGAAGGTAATTTTTTTGGAGGAAATGCATCAGTTTCCTATGTGTCAAATGATTTTCAAACAGTTGAAAATAATGTATTTAGTTCTGTTAATTCAACTCCATTAGGAGATACAGCTCAGAGTATTACTTTTAATGGTAATCTTGCTTATATTGTTTTAAATGTATCTAATACCATTGAAGTTGTAAATAGATACACATTTGAGTCGGTAGCCACAATTACAGGATTTTCTAGTCCTAGATATATGGCTATCTCTAATGGTAAAGGTTATGTTACAAATTGGGGAGAATATACGCCTACAAATGATGACGTAATTGCTGTTGTTGATTTGTCAACAAACTCAATTATAGATTCTATAAGTTCTAGTTATTTGCCTAATGAAATTATTGCAGTAGGAAACAAAGTTTATGTTGCTACAGGAATTTTCGGAAATGGAAATGAGATAAATGTTATTAATACAGAAACTGATGAATTAGAAGGTAGTATTACAGTTGGTAATTCGCCAGACTCGTTTCAGTTAGATTCAAATGGTGATTTGTGGGTGTTATCTTCTGAGAATTTAATTGAAATAAACACGACTACTGATTTGATTTCGCAAACTATAAATCTTGGTACGACTATATCATTTCCGTCAGATTTAAATTTTGAAGATGGAAATTTTTATGTTTATGCAGGTGGATCTGTATATAAAATGAGTGAAACTGCAACTTCATTTCCAACGACCTCTGAAATTTCAGGAGTAAGTTTCTATGGTATGAGCATTCGTAACGGTTTTCTTTATGGTGTAGATGCAGGAGATTTTGCTAGTGATGGTGAATTGAAAATATATGACCTAAGTACTAACAATGAAATAGAATCTGTTACTTTAAATATAATTCCTGGTGATGTTTATTTTAACTAGGAATAAAAGCAATAAAAAAAAGCCACTTTTAAAGTGGCTTTTTTTTATGTTTAAATTTGATATTAATCAAATTGTAATCGGTTGATAAATATATCATCTGTATTAATATACATTCGGTCTTCAAATGGTCTTAAATTTGCATCGTTCTCAATTGCTGTAAATTCTACTTGAGACTGTGAGTGTCGACCTAAGCCTTGAATATCTAATAAAGCTGCTGCAAATAACGGTTCATTTATATCACCAAGTATTCCATAATTACGTGCTACTTCAATTAAATCAATATCTGGTATTATTCCAGTTGAAGGCACTGCTCCATCATTTGCGTTAATTGAATTTGCAATTAAAGGTTGTAAAGCATATGTGTGGTTAGGATTGATGTCATTTGGTCCAAAGCCAGGTGAATCAAATAGAGTTATTGATGCTTGAGTTTTACCTCTTGTGTTTTTTCCAATTTGCACAACGTCTATATATACGTCTAAGCTATTAATAACTAATTCACTCGCTGATGCTGAAGATCTAGAAGTTAGAACATAAATTTTGTCAAGATTTAAACTATTAATTGCATTGCCATCAAAGCTATCCACAAAATTGAAATTAGTGTTGTTTTGCTGTAAATCATCATTGTAAACTAATTTTGAAAATATATTACCATTGAAATCATTAGTTACCATGCTTCCTAGCAAAGAAGCTGTATTTACAGAGCCACCAGGATTGTATCTTAGGTCTAACACCAAATGCTGTATATTACTAGCTTGAAACTGGCTAAATACTGCATTAAGGTCATTGTCAAAGTTATTATTAAATTGATTATACATTAAATACCCTACATTTTCACCATCAACATCGATAACGTTTGATAGGAATATTGGATTCTCAGAATAGAGTTCTTTAGTTAAACTCATACTATTTGGAGTGGATTCTATAATGTCATCATCAACTTGCGGTGTTCCATTATCATTATAATTTGCAAAATTAAGTGTGTATGAGTTTTGACTTAAGAAGTTTGTGTAATTACTATCTGTCAATGGGATATCATCAACTGCATCAAATATTTGTCCACGTAGTAACCCTTGTTGGTTGCCATTGCCACCAGGAAGTACCAATCTTACCACGCCAATTATTTGTGTTGGATCTTGAGGATTAAGATGAAAATTAAACTCTACTCCATTAGTAAGCGTTGTGCCTTCCTGACCTTGTAGAAAATTAATATAGTTAGGTGTAAGGACACTGAAAGGGTCTAAAGGGTCATACCTTAAACTCTCGAAAATGCTTTCTGGTGTAGAAAAACCATTTAAATAGTTAGTGTATTCATCATCAGACGAAAACCGACTATTTAATAAATCGTCTACGTTGTATTTATAAAGATATGTAGCATTCATTGCTTTCCAGATAAAGTCATTAATCTCACTGGTAGCAATTGCATTATCATCGTTATCCTCAAAACAGTTTGTAAATGTAAGCGCTACTGCAAGTAGTAGGCATAGTTTAATAAGTCTCATATCTTTTTCTTTTTCAATTTTTAATGTAAACTAACTATACTATAGTCTACTAAACCTGTCTCTTATACACATCTCCGAGCCCACGAGACAGGCAGAAATCTCG
>OJDV01000305.1_pt1 | contig 18102 bp, 16 predicted proteins | sample 1592911 | NCBI WGS metagenome assembly OJDV01 (sample SAMN05416860, study PRJEB24817) | seawater metagenome | isolation source: Sea water | place: Canada:Atlantic | collected 2013-11 | reverse complement strand
GGCATACGAGGTTTCTGCCTGTCTCGTGGGCTCGGAGATGTGTATAAGAGACAGGGCCTTGATCATATCCAGCTGTCTTTGCAAGGCACGGATGCGGAAATGGCCGATCACATCGGCGGCTACAAGGGCGGTTTCAAACGCAAGATGCTGGCGGCGGAATGGATTGCTGAGCTGTGCATCCCGCTAACGCTGAACACCGTGCTACACCGCAAAAACCTGCACCAACTGCCGCAAGCCATCGAGATAGCGCTCAGTATGGGCGCGCGCCGGATCGAGGTTGCGATCGTGCAGTTCCACGGCTGGGCATTAAACAGTCGCGACCAATTGATGCCCACCAAAGAGCAAGCGGAGGAGGCAAGCCGGATCGTGAAAGAAGCCCGCGAGACCCACAAAGGGCGGCTGGTTCTGGACTATGTGCCTGCTGATTACCACACCGACATCCCCAAGCGCTGCATGGGCGGGTGGGGCATGGTCGGGCTGAACATCACACCGGACGGACAAGTCCTGCCCTGTCACGCAGCGCAAACCCTGTCCAATCTCACGTTCGACAATATCAAGGACCGCCCGTTGGCGGATATCTGGCACAAGGGGGAGGCGTTTAACGCCTACCGTGGTGACGACTGGATGCAGGAACCTTGCCGCTCCTGCGAATTCAAAAAACGCGACTTTGGCGGCTGCCGTTGTCAGGCGATGGTAGTTGTCGGGGATCCAGCCGCCACGGATCCCACCTGCAAAAAGTCATCGTTCAACGACCGTGTCCGCGCTCTTGCGACTGCGGATGAAGCCCAAGTGGAGGAGGCTCCCTTGGTCTATCGAACAATGCCTTCCGCGCGTTAAGCTTCCACGCTTACCAACAGCTTTAGCATCTCATCACGCATGATGAATTTTTGCGGCTTGCCCGTGACGGTCATCGGCAATTCAGGCGTCAGATGCACATAGGTAGGCACCTTGAAATGCGCAATCTTGTCTTTGCAAAAGCCGCGCACATCCTCAGAGGTGAGAGCCGTATCAGACGGCACAGCCCAAGCGCAGACGATCTCCCCGAATTTGTCATCCGGGATGCCGAACACCTGCACTTGCGAAATGCCGGGATGCGTGAACAGGAAATCTTCAACTTCGCGGGGATAGATGTTTTCGCCGCCGCGAATGATCATGTCTTTGACCCGCCCCGTGATGTCGCAATAACCCTCAGCGTCAATCACGGCGAGATCACCAGTGTGCATCCAGCCGTCTTGGATGGATGACGCCGTGCGTTCTTCGTCACCCCAATAGCCCTGCATGACCGAATAGCCGCGCGTCAAAAGCTCGCCTTGTTCGCCAGCCGGCAATGTCTGACCGTCGGCGCCGACAACCTTGCATTCTACATGCGGATGGATGCGGCCCACGGTGCTGACACGTTTTTGCAGCGGGTCATCCACATCGGACTGGAACGACACGGGCGAAGTTTCGGTCATGCCGTAGGCAATAGTGACCTCTGTCATGTTCATCTTGCCTTGCACCTGTTTCATCACCTCAACGGGGCATGAGGCCCCCGCCATGATGCCCGTGCGCAGGTGCCTGAAATCAAAGCTGTCAAAGTTGGGCAGGCCCAGTTCGGCCACGAACATGGTTGGCACACCAAAGAGCGCGGTACAGGCCTCGTCCGATACCACCTGCAAGGTCTGCTCTGGCTCGAACCCTTCGCCCGGCACAACCATACAAGCCCCTTTGGTCACACAGCCCAAGGTGCCCATGACCATGCCAAAGCAGTGGTAGAACGGGACGGGAATGCACAAACGGTCCACCTCGCTGAACCGCATTGCCGCAGTCACATTGGCCGCGTTGTTCAGAATGTTGCGGTGCGTCAGGCACGCACCCTTGGGGCTGCCGGTGGTGCCAGAGGTGAATTGGATGTTGATCGGGTCGCTGTTGAACAGCGTTACCGTGATCGCGTCCAGATCGGCCGTTGTCACCTCAGCACCTTGCGCCATCACGTTTGCAAAGGGCGTCATCGCGGCGGGCGCGCCGTCGCCAATGGCGATGATGTTCTTGAGATGCGGCAGGTCCGCCGCGCAAGATTGCAGGATCTCGATGTAGTTGGAGGATTTGAACGCCTGTGCTGTCACCAGCGTGCTGCATTCCACAAGGTTCAGCGCATAGGTCAGCTCGTGACTGCGGTAGGCGGGATTGACGCAGACCAGAATGGCACCGATGCGGGCAGTGGCAAATTGCGTCAGCAACCATTCGGACCGGTTGGGCGACCAGATGCCGACGCGGTCGCCCCTGGCCACACCCATCTGCATCAGTCCGCCAGCGAGCAGGTCAACTTGGGCGGCAAACTGCGCATAGCTCCAGCGGATGCCTTCGCTAACAAAAACCGCCGCTTCGCGGTTAGGCACGGCTGCTGCGGTCTGGGCCAGCATCTGCGGAATTGTCCCCTCCAGCAACGGAGCGCTTGTCAGGCCCACAACATGCGACAGATCATTTTGTGGCATTCTATTTTCCATGTGGCTCTCCCCCCAAATGAAATGGGCCCCGCCTGGGTTGGCGAGGCCCCTCTTCTATAGTTTAAATCAGGCTGTCTTGGCGACGTTGATGACCTGAATTTGCGTGTACTCAGCCAAACCTTCGGTTGATTGCTCAACACCCAGACCAGAGCCTTTGAAGCCTGCCATCGGGATATGCGGCCCGATGTTCAGCTGCTGGTTCACCCAGACAGACCCGGATTCGATGCGACCCGCGATATCGGTTGCACCCGCAACATCGGCCGAGTGGACAGAGCCGCCCAAACCATAGTCACTGTCGTTGGCGCGCGCGACCACATCGTCAATATCACCAAACGAGATCACCGGCAGGATGGGGCCAAACTGCTCCTCATCCACGATTTTGTCGCCGTCTTTGACGTCCCGCACAATTGTGGGCGGCACAAAATAGCCCTTACCGCCACGCGCTTCGCCACCGGCGATGATTTTGCCGTTGGCTTGTGCATCCTCAAGGAAGCCCTTGATCTTCTCGTACTGCGCCTTGTTCTGAATGGGGCCGATCGTTGTGCCCTGCTCAAGGCCGTCGCCGACGACCGCTTGATTGGCGAGACCTGCCAATGCATCGCAAAACTCGTCGTAGATGTTCTCGTGCACATAGGCGCGCTTGACCGCCAGACAGACCTGACCCGCATTGAGGAACGCACCGCCATAGACCTTTTCGGCCGCCGCCTGCACGTCCACGTCGGGCATCACAATGGTTGGGTCATTACCGCCCATTTCCAGCGTGACGCGCTTCATCGTGTTGGCTGCCGTTGCCATGATGCGCTTGCCTGTCTCGGACGAGCCGGTAAAGCCGATCTTGGAAATGCCGGGGTGTGCGGACATCTTGGGGCCAAGGTCGTTATTGTCGGTGATGATATTGACCAGACCCGCTGGGAAGATATCCGCGCAAATTTCTGCCAGACGCAGCGCCGTGACTGGTGTCGTTGGCGCAGGCTTCAGCACGATCGAATTGCCCGCCATCAGAGCGGGACCAATTTTCCAAGCACAAAGCAGCAGCGGGAAGTTCCACGCGATGATACCACCGACAACGCCCAAGGGCTTGTGCCGCGTCTCGATAAAGAAATCATCGTCGTCTTGAATGACACGGTCGGGCAACGTCAGGGTTGCTGTATGGGCCAGATATCCAACGCTCCACTGTACTTCGCCAATCGCTTCTGGCAACGGCTTGCCCTGCTCCATCGTCATCAGGCGTGCAAGCTCTGCTTCATTCTCGGCCAAAGCAGCCGACAATTCCTCAATCTTGGCGCGACGGTCAGCCATCGAGGTTTTTTCCCATTCTTTCTGGGCCGCCGCTGCAGCTGCAACCGCTTCGTCCAGTTGGGTCTCTGTTGCATGGGGAACCCGCGCAAAGACCTCTTCGGTCGCGGGGTTCGTGACATCAACCCACGCACCAGATTCGACAATCTGACCATTGATCAGCATTTTCATGTCCATTGTATCTCTCCTCATCAACCGCATGATCGTTTTCATCACCATGGGGTTCCTCCCTAAATTTCAGCAAGCATTTGCCGATGAGTAGAGATTGAACGACACCGAGAAAGAGCTGTCTTGGCGGCACGCGCCATTCGCTAGGCGTACGGTGCCAGATCCCTCAAAGCTATTGTTGCGGCTTGGCAGACCTAAGAACTTCGCTGGGCGTGGAGTTGTATTGTTCACGGAAAAGACGGTTAAAATGGGACTGGTCAGAAAACCCCGACAGCTGCGCCAGTTCGGCAATATTGATGCGCTGACCGGAGCGGCCATAGCGTTTGCCGACAGACACAAAGTGCCGCAATCTGCGGTGCTGCAAAAGTTCCGTGAAACTCGTGCCTGCCTGCGCCAGATCACGTTGCAACTGGCGCTTGGAGCGGCCCACTTTGCTCGCCAGCTGACCAACGGAAAAATCATGCTGCCGCAGGTGTTGGTCGATGATCTGCGCGACATAGCGCATTTGGCTTTCGGGCTGCCGAAATTGACCTATTGACGCGCTCTTGGGGTCGGGGCCAAAGACCATGGCAACAAAATCGAAGAAATGCTCAGACTGGAAACTGTCCAGATCCAGATCTTCGTTCGTATCGTCCAAAAGGTTCTTGAGACTGGCGTGCAGCGGATGACGTTGTGTCACCTTTTGCCCCGTCGCCGGAGGTTGGCGGCGGTCCGCCAAAAACAGGTTGCGCGGCATGTGCACAGAAAGAAACCCTGATTGTTTCCCGTCAAATATTAGGTCCGCCTTTCGCGTGGAATCCAACAACAGGAAATCGCCGGGCTGCATCAGCGTATCGTGGTCAAAATGGCTGATGCCCGTCTCACCTTCAATCTGATGCAATAAAAAGAAGTGTTCCGCATCGTCGCGCCGGATGCCTTTTGATGTCCGCGAAATCCGGTCAATTGAACACCGGATCGATGCCATATCCAACCCCTGCACCTGCCGGATGTCAAAACCGCCAACTGCCGAGTGGTCGGATGCGGGCTCACTATAATAGTGACCACAACTTTCGCGCAGCTTGGCGCGCCATTCCTCGTAACCTAGCATTTTTCCCTCCCCTGACTGGCCTCAGGTCTCCCTTAATTCTACACGCCTGATCTTGCCGGAAATCGTCTTGGGCAGTTCGGTGACGAACTCGATTTCGCGTGGATATTTGTACGGTGCAGTCAGATTCTTGCAGAATTCCTGTATATCTTTGGCCAATTCGGGCGTTCCGTCAACCCCCGTGCTCAAGATGATGTAGGCCTTGACCAACTGCCCGCGTGTCTCGTCGGGAACGCCGATCACGGCGCTTTCCATGATTTTATCGTGCTCTAACAACGCGCTTTCGACCTCAAACGGGCTGATCCGGTAGCCCGCAGACGAGATCAGATCGTCAGAACGCCCCACAAACCACAAATACCCATCCGCATCGCGTGTCGCCGTGTCGCCGGTATAATACCAGCCGTTTTTGAACGCATCAGTCACCAGCGCCCCGTTGCGCAGATAGCCGTGGAACAGTCCTGCGGGCCACGCCTCCAACGTGCGGATGGCGATGTGCCCCACTTCACCGTCAGGCAATACTGTGCCCTCATCATCGACCACGTCAATGTCATAGCCCGGCACAGGTTTACCCATAGAGCCAAAGCGCGTCTCGACGCCCGGAAAATTGCCGACAATATTGATTGTCTCGGTCTGGCCATAGCCATCCGCGATGGTGGTGCCGGTGTGCTCCTGCCAATATCGGATGACTTCAGGGTTCAGCGGCTCGCCCGCGCCAAGGCAGCGGCGCAGCGACGACAGATTGTATTTCGTCAGATCCTGCTGGGCGAACAGGCGGTAGACCGTGGGCGGCCCGCAGAACGTAGTCACACCCAGCTCGCCAATGGCGTTCAAATGCGCCTCAACGTCCATGCCCGGCGCATCGTACAGCACCGTCGTGCAGCCCATCAGCATTTGTGGGAACAGCATCCCCCAAGCGGCCTTGGCCCAGCCGGTATCGGTCAGCGTCCAGTGCATGTCAGTTTCGCGCAGGTCCATCCAGAATAGCGCCGTGGCCGCATGGGCCAGGGCATAGCCGAAGTCGCGTGGCACCATTTTGGGCAGCGCCGTTGTGCCTGAGGTGAAATAGATCATCATCGTGTCTGTCGCGGCAAAGGGCGGCAGATCGCTGGCCGTTAGTGACCCGTCTTGTGCATCGCAAAGCGCCTCGAACGACAGCCAGTCACCGGCGGCCTCACCGATGACAATAAGGTGTTCCAGCGTGGGGCATTCGGCGCGAATGCTCTCGACCTTCTCTACGTGCATGGGCGAAACGATCGCCGCCTTTGCCCCCGCCTGATTGACGCGGTAGGCGATGTCCTTAGCCGTCAGCAGGTTGGTGCCCGGCATGGAAATCACACCTGCCTTCATGCAGCCAAACAGCACCTTGTGCCATGTGGGCTCCCGCCCGATCACCACGCACGCCGCATCGCCGCGCGTCAGCCCCAAAGCCATCAGCGCCTGTGCAAACTTGGCCGAAGCCGTGCTCAGCTCGGAATAAGTCACTGCCTTCTTTGTGCCCGCAGGCACGTTAATCGCCAACAGCGCGTCCTTGTCCGCCTCACGCGCGCGCACGTCCAGCACATCAAACGCGAAATTGAACGTCTCGGGGATCTCCGGCTTGAATGTCTTGCGCGCAGTGTCGTAGTCGCGGTTCATGTGGTCGAAAGTCATCATTCTGTCGTCTCCCTTAGCCCGCGTCGCGCAAAAGATCCCGCGCGATCACCAGCCGTTGTATTTCACTTGTACCCTCATAGATCTGGCAAATCCGCACATCGCGGTAGATCCGCTCAACCGGATAGTCGCGCAGGTAGCCATAGCCGCCCATGATCTGGATCGCGGCGGAGCACACCCGCTCTGCCATCTCGGAGGCGAAGAGTTTCGCCATCGACGCCTCTTGCAGGCACGGCGTGCCCGCATCCTTTTTACCGGCAGCAAGGCGCACCAACTGGCGCGCGGCCTCGAGCTCGGTCGCCACATCGGCCAGCTTGAACGACACGCCCTGATTTGCCGCAATCGCCCCACCAAAGGCATGCCGCTCTGCCGCATAGTCCCGCGCCAGCTCAAACGCTTTGCGCGCCATGCCAACCGCCTGCGAGGCGATGCCGATGCGACCGCCCTCCAGATTGGCAAGCGCGATTTTATAGCCTTCGCCCTCTTGCCCCAGCATGTTTTCGACAGGGACCCGCATATCGCTAAAGCTCAGCTGGCAGGTGTCGGATGAATTGATGCCCAGCTTGTCCTCGACCCGTACGACCTCGTAGCCGGGTGTGTCCGTCTCGACGATAAAGGCGCTGATGCCCTTTTTGCCCGCGGATTTATCGGTGACGGCAAAGACGATGATCATATTGCCATTCTTGCCCGAGGTGATGAACTGCTTGGCCCCGTTGAGCACATAGTGGTCCCCGTCGCGCACTGCTGTGGTGCGCATGTTGGAGGCATCGGACCCTGCCTGCGGTTCGGTCAAGGCAAAGCCGCCGATCCACTCACCGCTGGCAAGACGCGGCAGGTATTTTTCCTTTTGCGCCTGCGTGCCGTATCTGACAATCGGCACACAGCCCACCGAGGAATGCACCGACATGATCGTGGAACAGGCCCCGTCACCCGCCGCGACTTCCTCGATCACATAGGCGTAGCTGACCGTGTCACTGTCCATGCCGCCGAACTCTTCGGGCACCAACATGCCTAGAAATCCAAGGGTACCCATCTCGGCCAATTCATCGCGCGGAAAGCGGCTTTCGCGGTCGCGCGCGTCGGCACCGGGCCAGAGTTGTTCCTGCGCAAATTGGCGGGCCATGTCGCGGATCGCCAGTTGAACATCATCTAAGCTCATTGTGTTTACTCCATCAATTCCATCGCAACGGCCGTGGCTTCACCGCCGCCAATACATAACGTCGCCAAACCTTTGGCGACGTTATGGCTACGCATGGCATTCAGCAGCGTCACCATGATGCGCGCGCCAGAGGCCCCGATGGGGTGCCCCAAGGCGCAAGCCCCGCCGTGCACGTTGGTTGCGTCAAGCGGCAGACCCAGCGTTTTGATCGCGGCCATGGCGACAACTGCAAAGGCCTCGTTGACCTCAAACAGGCCGTAATCCGACAGTTTCGTATCCGTTTTGGCCAACAGCTTCTCCACGGCGCCGATAGGGGCTATAGGAAACTTCTCGGGCCGCAAGCCGTTACTGGCGTGGCCAGTGATCCGCGCCAAAGGGGTCAGGCCGCGGGCTTCGGCCACACTTGCGCGCATCATCACAAGTGCCGCCGCCCCGTCCGAAATGGACGACGCATTGGCCGCCGTGATCGTGCCGTCCTTGGCAAAGGCGGGGCGCAGGTTGGGTATTTTGTCGCGCTTGGCGTTGCGCGGTTGCTCGTCACTGTCGATGCGCTGCGTGCCGCCACGGGTGGGCACATCGACAGCGACAACTTCGCCGGCAAGATGCCCGTTGACCTGTGCCGCCAATGCGCGGTCGAGCGAGGTAATCGCGTACTCATCCTGTGTTTCGCGCGTGAACTGATAATCCGTCGCACAGCGTTCCGCAAAAACACCCATCAGGGTGCCGGTTTCATAGGCGTCCTCAAGACCGTCCAGGAACATGTGATCCTGCGCTGCTGCGTGCCCCATGCGCAGGCCCTGCCGCGCGCGGGGCAACAGGTACGGCGCGTTCGACATGCTCTCGGTGCCGCCGACAAGGGCCGTGTCGATGCTGCCTGAGGCCAGCCCGTCATAGGCCAGCATCGCGGCCTTCATGCCAGAGCCGCACATCTTGTTGACCGTCGTGGCGACTGCCGTCTCGCTCATCCCCGCACCAAGTGACACCTGCCGTGCGGGGGCCTGCCCCTGTCCGGCGCTCAGCACGTTGCCAAAGATGACTTCGTCAATGTCAGACGCGTCGAGGCCTGCATCCCCGATCGCCCCTTTGGCTGCGGCAGAGCCCAGCGCGGCGGCGGTCATCGCGCTTAGCTCACCACCAAGCCCGCCCATGGGGGTGCGTTTGGCGCTGACGATAACAATTGGATCTGCGGGCATCTGTCTGTCCTTACTGTGGGGCCATACGCAGCGCGCCATCCAAGCGAATGACCTCTCCGTTCAAGGTCTTGTTCTGGAAAATATGCAGCGCCATCGCGCCGAAATCCGCGGGATCGGCCAACTTGGCAGGGAAAGGCACCGTCGCCTCAAGCGCAGACCGCACATCCTCGGGCAGACCCGCCAACATGGGCGTGTCAAAGATACCGGGCGCAATAGACACGACGCGGATGCCCAGACTGGCCATGTCCCGCGCGGCAGGCAGGGTCATGGACGCAACCGCCCCCTTTGATGCGGCATAGGCGATCTGGCCGATTTGACCGTCATAGGCGGCAATGGAGGACGTATTCACGATGACGCCGCGCGCACCATCAGTGTCTGGTTCGTTCTCTGCCATAAGAGCACCCGCCGCCCGCATCAGGTTGAAGGTGCCAAAGACATTGACCGCGATCACCTGTTTGAACGCCTCGGCGTCGTGCGGACCTTTGCGCGACACCAGCTTGCCGCCCTTGACGATGCCTGCACAGTTGACGAGGCCATGAATGCCGCCAAAGTCCTGCGCGACCTGTGCGCAGATGGCATCCACCGCCTGCGTTTCTGAGACATCGACGCTGTAGGAATTTGCATTTTCGGGAAGCGCTGCGGCATCAATGGCCGCCAGATCCAGCGCGGCAATCCGGTAGCCGTTGTCTGCAAGTGCCCGTGCCGCAGCCTGACCTAAACCTGACGCAGCGCCGGTCACGATGATTGCCTTTGATGACATGAATCCCCCCTGAAGTCGCAATAATATCCTTGTCATTGCGGCTCGCAGTGCCATTATCGTTCAATATCATGACACAAAATGCCACCCCGCTCATTTCCCCCACTTTTGTGAACGAAGTCCTTGAATGCGGGCTGCGGGCCGAGGTCGATATCCCTGAACTGCTGGCCAGTCTGGGCCTTGGCTACGGCGATCTGAACAGCCTGAGCGTTGACGATTTTGCCGCCCTCTGGCTGCAAACGTCCGCGCGTATCGGGGATGAGTTCTTTCGTTTGGGGCAGCGGCCCATGGCGCCGGACAGTTTCACCCTGATGGGCCATGCCGTACGCGATGCGGGCACGTTTGATGTGGCCCTAAGACGCGCGCTGCGTTTCCTCAAGGTGGTGGTGGGTGAGCCTTACGGCGTCATTGACCACGCGGGCGCGACCACCACGGTGCGCTTGATTGAAACCGATGGCCCCCGATCCGCCTTTGCCTACCGGACGTTCTTTTTGATCCTGCATGGGTTGAATTGCTGGCTGGTGCGCGAACGCATTCCGCTGCGCGCCATCCAGTTCCCCTGTCTGGAACCCTCGGCCAACAACGACTACGGTGACTTTTTTGGCCAACCCGTGCAGTTCGGCGCGCCCTCTGCGGCGATCTCCTTTGACGCGAAATACCTGCGCCGCACGGTCCGCCGCACAGATCAGGAGCTGAAGGTGTTTTTGCGTACCACACCTGCCTCCCTTTTGCGCGGGTACCGTCCGGTGCTCAGCCTGAAACGCCGCATCCTTGATGTTTGCCTGACCGGGGATTTCAATGAATGGCCCCCGACCGAACAGATCGCGTCGCTATTGGGCATGTCAAAATCAACGTTGCACCGCCGGTTGACGGGCGAAGGGCAATCCATCCGCGCCATCAAAGAAGAAAAACGCCGCTCGCAGGCTGCCTATCTGTTGAAATTCACCAACCGCCCCGTCAGCAATATCGCCCACGCGGTGGGCTACGCAGAGACGAGCGCGTTTCATCGGGCATTCCGGCGGTGGTATTCCCTGACCCCCAATCAGATGCGGATGGGTCAACAGCCGGAAACCCCGAAATCATCTGCGGGCAGGGTCATAGAGATGGTTGGCCAGCAGGAAAAACACGACACCTGAGCCTGCCACAATGGCCATCTGCACAGGCGCCGAGGTGGCGTAGGCCGAAAAGCGGACCAACTCGACGGCATAGGTAAACGGGTTCCACGAACACACGTAGAAGAGCAGCTCGGAACTTTCCCGCATCCGCCAAAGCGGGTAGAGCGCGCTCGACAGGAAAAACACCGGGAAGATGACAAAGTTCATCACAGTCGCAAAGTTCTCAAGCTGCCGGATGACCGAAGACAAGAGCAGCCCAAGCGCGCCCAGCATCAGCCCCACCCCGATCAGGGCAGGCAGGATTAGAACGTAGCCCGCCAAAGACAGCTTGACCCCAAAGAGCACCGCAACGGCCAGAAACGCATAGACCTGCAGGCAGCCCACAAGAACGCTGGCGGTCAGTTTGGAAAACAACAGCCACCAGCGCGGCAGGGGTGCTGTCAGCAAAAGGCGCATCGGTCCGACTTCGCGGTCATACACCAGCGACAGGGATGATTGCATCCCGTTGAACAGCAAGATCATCGCGCAAAGGCCGGGCAGGATGTATGTCTCATAGGTGATATAGGTCTGGTAGGGCGCGATGATGGAGACCCCGAGAGCAGCGCGAAACCCCGTCGCAAAGATCAGCAGCCACACCAAGGGCCGCACCAGTGCGGATAGAAACCGGCCCCTTTGGGTAAAGAACCGCCGCAACTCACGCATGCCGATGACCTGAAACGCCGTCAGATAATGGTTCATGGCATCACGTTTTCGGCGTGGGTGCGGTGAAGATACCAGTCTAGCAACCTGTCCTCACCGCGCAGCGTTTGCGCGGGACCATCTGCAATGATGCGCCCCTCGTGCAGCAGCACCACCTGATCATGGTCGCCGATTTCATCCACCAGATGCGTGGCCCAAAGGACGGCCAGCCCCTCGGCTACCAGATCATGCACATGATCCGTGATGTCCTTTCGTGATTGCGCATCCAGACCGACGGTTGGTTCATCCAACAGCAGGATGCGGGGGTTGTGCACCAACGCGCGGGCAATCTCCATCCGGCGGCGATGGCCCCCGTTAAGCAGACGCACCTTTTCGTCGGCCCGTTCTGACATGCGCATTCTGGTCAAGGCACGCGTGATGCTGTGATGTGCATCCACGCCGCGCAACCCGTGCAGCCCCGCGAAATAGATCAGGTTCTGCCGGACCGTCGTGTCCAGATCCAGCGTCGGTTGCTGGAAAACAATGCCCATTCCGGCAAGCCCGTGCATCGGGTCCTGCAACAGACTGCGCCCGCTGATGTCGATCTGGCCCTTTGCCGGAATGCGCAGTCGGCTGAGCAGGGAAAACAACGTGGATTTGCCCGCCCCATTGGGGCCCAGCAACGCGCAAAAAGTGCCATCTGCCACGCTGAACGACACGTCTTTCAGGGCGGCCTTTTGCCCATAGTCAAAACTCACATGGTCTAACTTCAGGGCCGTTTTCATTATTGAATCTGGATGCTGATCTTTTGGGATGCGCCCTTTGATCCGGGTATCTTCAGCTCATAGCGCCCCGGTTTGATCGCAACAAAGGACAGCTCAAGCGTGCCGGCATCGTCAAACTCAAAGCTGTCGACCGCCATGGGGCGCACTTCGATTTCGTTGATAACGATTTCATCCATCCAGATGGCGCGAAAGAAGTCAGGCCCGCTGAGCGCCAGTTCTGCTGTGCCATCAGACGTGATCAGCATCTCGTAATAGGCACCGGATTCCAGCACGACATCCTCGCCCAACGGCTTGCCGGAGCCAAGCGTCACGATAATGTCCGCACCGCGGTTGCAGCTTGCCAGTAGCCCGGAAAAGCCGAGGTCCTCGCACAGAGGTTCTGCATTGGCAGCGGTGGTACCAAGGGCGATTAAAGCAGCGATGGCGATCTTTTTCATTCTGTGTCCTTCAGTTTAAACCATAAGCGACCGCGACGCCCCAAGGCTGTTGTCCAACCTGAATAGAGCGCAGCGCCTCTTGCTTGTCCACGTCGATAACCGTGATGTCGTTGGTATTGCCATTCGTGGTCAGCAGATATTCCTCGTCCGAGGTAAACGCCAGCTGCCAGACACGTTCCCCGACGAGTATGTATTTCTCAACCTTGAGGGTCTGCGTATTGACGGCTGCGACGCGGTTCGATGGGCCAAGCGCCACAAACAGCCATTTGCCATCGCCCGTGACGAGACCGCCCACGGGCTGCAACCATTCCTGCTGCACGCCAGGCACGTCAAAGGTGATCTTGCCTGCAGGGGTGGGTGATCCATCCTCAGCGATGTCAAAGACGGACACGGTGCCGCCAATCTCAGCGGTCACATAAAGCCGGGTGCCGTCGGGGCTATAGTCAGCATAGCGCGGACGCTGGTCCACGAGCGCGTTGTAGCGGATCACGTTTGTTTGCGTGTCGATGAAATGCGCCATATTTGTTGTCTCGGATGTATTCACCACAAACCGCCCATCGGGGCTGACGGCCATGCCTTCGGGCTCGACCCCGACAGGCACTTCGGCCAGAACCTCGTGGGTTTGTGTGTCGACCACAGTGACCAGATTGTCGTCCTCGTTGGCCACATAAAGCCGCCGCCCGGACGGGTCGAGCACAAAGAGTTCGGGATCAGGGCCAGAGGGCAGTGTGTGCAATTCTTCTAACGTGGTGGTATCAAAGACACGAACGATATTGTCATCGGATGCACAGACATAAAGCTTAGTGCCATCAGGACTGACGATGATTCCGCGCGGGCGTTGACCTGCGTTGAACTCGGTCAGAACCTCCCATGACGTTCCGTCGATCACAGTCACGGTATTGCCGCGCTCGTTGCTGACAAAAATCCGGTCCGCATGGCCGATAGACGCAAAAGCACATAGCATCACGGTAATTAGGGCGCGCATTTATGGGTCTCCTTCAAAGGCGGTGCAGGGGCTCTCAGGGCGGTCCAGCCCCAGCGTATCAAGCGGGGAAGTCTGGTGCAGAAACCCCTCTTGCGGGGAGACCGATGCGTTGATGCGCCCGTCAAACAACAAAATCGGCTGGCGCATTTGGCCGTTCCAGTCGCGAAATGTCACCGGCTGGCCTTTGAACGCGGCCAGTTCGAATGCATCACTCAGCATAAAGTCACGCAACACCTGCGGATCGTTTGACCCGGTGCGCACAACCGCCTCACCCACGGCGCGCAGGCCCAGCCATGCGTCATAATCGGCCTCTGTCACATATCGGTTCGCCAGCTTTTCAAAACGGGACTGAAACTGCGTCCCACCCCAAGCCTCGGTCGCGGGGTTGAAGCTGACCGGGCGCAGGCCGGACGCCCCCATCGTTGGGCGCGGGTCCCACAAGTGAAAAGGCAGATACGGCGCAAACACATCGGATGCATCTGCGGCTATCACCACATCATGGCGGCTGGGGTTCTGGACCAGAACAGGAATTTGCCGCTGCACCGCCACATGCCCGGTGTCCGCACGGCGTGCCCCGCCAGTATCCAAAATTTCGCGCTCATCCGCGATATCCAGCCCGAATTTGATCGCCGAACGGCGATATTCATCCGCCATCACACGGTCTACATCATTTGAACCATGGACCAGAAACCACCGTTTCCAGCGTTTAACGGAAGCAAATTGCGCAACCGCATCTGCGCGCATGGCATTGCTAGGAGTAATATGCAGCACATTGCCGCGACAATCCCCTGCACGCAGATGGGTCGCAGATGCAGAGACATTCAGGAAGAGCGTGTCTGTCTGTGCATCAGCCACAGCAAGGAGATCGGCAGGGCGCGCCGACAGCGCGATGATCCGCACACCTTGCGATGTTAGCTTCCGAACCACCTCCAAAGCATTTTCCGGCATCGTATTACGCGTGTCTAGCCTATAGGTTTGGCCCAGAAATTGCCCCGTTGTTGCATTGTCCTGCACGGCCAGTTGGGCACCTGAAAAGCCACTGTCGGAAGGCGTTTCATCCAATCGCGAAATCGGGCGCAGCGTGGGGTAATCCACCCTGACCATGCCCAATTTAACCTCAACAGCTGTGGCGGCTGTCGCAGTGACAACAAGCACAGCTGCAGTCAGGATATGCACGCACCGACGCATTATGGGTCTTGCACCAACATCTGCATGGTGATGCCTTGGCTCAACCCGCCACCGCTTGGAGGGGCATAGGTCAGACCTTCCTCTACGGCGAGTTCAAGCGCGCGCCCTGAGGCTACAATGTCTTGCAACGCCGCGTTAAGGCTATTCAAAAGATCTTTGTTTCCTGCCAAGACAGCCACCCCAAGATCCATGCCCACCGGATGACGCCAATCGGCAAGTCGCAGTGTTGTGAACGGGTTGGTCTTCTTGAAAGTATCAAAGTCAATGACATCGACGATCGCCAACTCATGCCCTGCCTTTTCAACCTCCCAAAGGAAACCGGCACCGGGGTTCATTGTCACCAGATCACCGCGGTCGCCGGGGCGGTTATTTAACATTGCAATCGTGCCTGACAACGTATTTTCCTGAAGCGCCATGCGCCGCCCAGACAGATCATTTGGTCCCTGCGGCATATCCATTCCATCTTGGTAAACGATGCCGACCTGTGTGCGCATATAGCCTTCAGACACCGCGATAGGAGCCACATCGACATAGCCAACCAGACGTTCCGCCAGCATCCCAGTTTCGCGTGAAATCTCGTTCGGCATGCCCAGCCAGCGTGGCAGGGTCGCCTGCGGCTGATCGTGCGTACCTATGGCTGCGACATAACGCGGATGGCCCGGCACAATGTCACACAACCCATAGCCAAGCATGGCGTAGGTCTCGCTCAGCGGGTTGCTTTCTTCGTCCAAATCATTCTCGAACCAGACAGGCTCAAGCGTGCGGCCCATGGCCTGTGCAACCTCTTGCGCAACGCGAAAATCGAAACCGCTACCGCCCGTCAACCGCCGTCCGGCCAAAACACCAGCATTGCGCGGCAAACAGGCGCGCAATATAGTGTCTTCGGTATCAGCCGCCGTTGTTTGCGCCCAACCAGACACACCGGCACAGATCAGTGCAACACAAAGTACAGCCATCAAGCGCGCAGATACCATGAGGGCCTATTCCTCTGGCTTGACGTTGGCAGCGGCGACTTCTTCGGGAACTTCGGCCTCATCGGGGAAAGCCTGCGTTCCACCGCGTGTGGCGACATAGACCCACAGTGCGTCTACTTCCTCAGGCAGCAGGATGTCGGCCCAGGCAGGCATATCACCCTTGCCGTTGCGCACGGCACTGTAGAAATCGGCCGGATTGTCGGTTGGCCATTTCCTCAGGTCATAGGTTGTGGTCCCGGCGTTGACCATTTTCAGCCCGTGGCAATGGCCACAGAAGGATTTGTAGGCGGTGTTGCCAGCTGCGAACAGCGGATGGGGTTCCTCAGCGACAACTGGCGCTCCGAAGAGCGCCAGTGTTGCGACCATAAGCGGTCTAAGCTTTGTGGCCCTGATCATTGCGGCAACGCGAAGGTCCAGACGGCACCGCCTGCCGGTACATTGGCAAGGTTTGGATCACCCGTAAACGGGATCCACGCACCGCCACTGCCAACCGAAAGGGAGACATACTGACGTCCATCCAGCTCATATGTAACCGGTTGACCAATGATCCCGGTGCCCACGTTAAACTCATAGAGCTTCTCGCCGGTTTCTGTGGCAAAGGCCTCAAACTCACCCGTCTGCGCGCCAGTGAACAGAATGTCACCGCCGGTTGACAAGATGCCCGCCATACGGGGCGATGGGTCTTTGGTCGACCATTTCACCTCACCCGTCACCGGATCAAAGGCGCGCAGGCTGCCAGTGTATTCTTCGTTCTGGACCCAAGAGAACTCTACCCCAAAGTAGAATGTCCCGGCCCGGTAGGCAGGCTCGACGGCCTTGTAGTTCATCCCGTGGCTGATCGAATTGATGAAGGCCGTGTTGGTTTCGGGATTGAACGACATCGGCGCCCAGTTTTTGCCCCCAAACACGGATGGCCAGATTTCAACCTGTTCTCCGGCGCGCGCCTTTACGCTGGCCTTGGTCTCAATTGGACGACCTGTTTCGAGGTCAACGCCGTCGGCCCAGGTTAGCTTGTCCACAAACGGCTCTGCCGAGATGAGTTTTCCGGTTTCGCGGTTGATGACGTAGTAAAACCCGTTGCGGTTCGCCTGCATGATGACCTTCTGGCCCTCAAGCTCTGCCATCACCAGCTCATTTGTACCGTCATAGTCGAAGGGATCGTTGGGATTGAACTGGTAGTGCCACTTGATGTTGCCGGTCTTGGGGTCAAGAGCCAGCGCCGACAGGGTGTACAGGTTGTCGCCGTCGCGCACGCTTGCATTCCAAGGCCCGGCATTGCCAACGCCCCAGTAGACGGTGTTAAGGTCAGGGTCATAGGTGCCGGTCAGCCAGGCAGGGCCACTGCCGCGTTCCCATGCGTCACCCTCGGGCCATGTTTCTGAGCCAGGCTCACCCGGCGCAGGGATCGTATAGGTTCGCCACAGCCGCTCACCTGTCATGGCATCATAGCCTTCGATGTAGCCACGAATGCCGTATTCACCGCCCGAGATACCCACGATCACCACACCGTCCGCGATTAGCGGGGCGACGGTGAAGGAATAGCCGTCCTTAAAGTCGATAGAGTTTGTCTTCCAGACTTCCTCACCCGTCGCCGCATCAATCGCCATGACATTGGCGTCGAGCGTCGTGCGGTAAAGCTTGCCATCAAACATCGCGGCACCCCGGTTCACAATCCCGCAGCACACAACGCGCGGTGTCTCTGCCGGATAATCAATCGTGGATTTCCAGATCTGTTTGCCGGTCCGCGCGTCCAGCGCCATGGTCGCGGCGTGATTGGTCACATACATGACGCCGTCCTTGATCAAAGGGAAGCTCTCCTGACCGCGGCCGTCGTTCATGCTGTAGACCCACTGCGGGGTCAGGTTGCCCACGTTGTCGGCGTTAATCTGGTCCAGCGCGCTATAGCGTTGTTGGCCATATCCCATGCCGTAGGTCAGTACGTCACCGGGTGTTGCAAGATCGTTGATTAGGTCTTCGGCGGTCTGCGCTGACGCAGCACCGGCCACAGCAATCGCAAGCGCGACGCTTGAGCAAAACGTTTTCATGTACTTCCTCCCAACCAGATTTTTCTGGCGATATTTTCAGTTCAACCCTTTGCGGCTCATGCGTTTTGCGTCCGGCTCAATGGGATTTGGGGTCATCGAACC